>ENA-OQEL01000086-OQEL01000086.1-human-gut-metagenome-genome-assembly--contig:-NODE-86-length-35212-cov-4.273108_pt1 | contig 35212 bp, 37 predicted proteins | sample MGYA00242796_ERZ504637 | MGnify/ENA primary metagenome ERZ504637 (study PRJEB26092, sample SAMD00036306) | human gut metagenome | host: Homo sapiens | study: EMG produced TPA metagenomics assembly of... | reverse complement strand
ATATACATATCAGAAGGACTGAGGGTGTCAGCAGTAATCTATCCATGAAAAAGGCATGGGAGATGATGAAGATACTCAACGTAGTCACTCTTCCGGTTGTCAATAAGAAGGACAAGCTTGAAGGGCTTATTGTGACAGGTGATATAGCAAAGTCATATATGGATGTGTATGACAATTCTATCCTGGCAAAGGCGAGGACCCAGTACAGAAATATTATAGAGACGCTGGATGGCAAGATAGTTGCAGGCAATGAGCATGGCTATTTTGTGAAAGGAAAGGTTATAGTTGGAGCAGGTACACCTGATACCATAAAGGGAAATGTGGCTGAGGATGATCTGGTCATCATATCAGACCGTGAAGAGTCACAGCTTATATGTATTGAGGCAAACTGCAGCTGTATCATTGTGACAAGCGGCTTCGATATATCGAAGGATGTCATAAATGCTGCAAACGCTAAGGACGTGGTAGTGATAAGTACACCATATGACACGTTTACCACATCGCGTCTGATAAACCAGAGTATGCCGATAAAGTCATTTATGACAAGGGAAAATCTTATTCATTTTGATTTGGATGATTATGTGGATGATGTGCGTGATACTGTTTCAAAAATCCGACACAGGGATTTCCCAATACTTGACGAAAACCAAAATTATGTGGGTATGTTTTCACGCAGAAATTTAATGAATGCAAGGAAAAAACAGGTGATACTTGTGGATCATAATGAGACCTCACAGGCAGTGGCCAACATTGATGAGGCTGAGATTCTTGAGATAATTGATCATCATCGAATTGGTTCTCTTGAGACAATAGGACCTGTGTATTTCAGAAATCAGCCGCTTGGATGTACCGGAACCATCATCTATCAGATGTATATGGAAAAGGGTGTGGAGGTTACTCCTCAGATGGCGGGGCTTATGTGCGCTGCAATACTTTCTGACACACTAGTGTTCCGTTCGCCTACATGTACCCAGGTTGACAAATCTACAGCACTTATCCTGGCGGAGATTGCGCAGATAGATGTAGAAGAGTTTGCCCAGAAAATGTTCGAGGCAGGCAGTAACTTTGCTAACAAGACAGAAGAGGAAATATTAAATCAGGATTTTAAAATCTTTCATTCAGGGGATTATACATTTGGAGTATCGCAGATTTCTGCTCTTTCGAGAACAGAGCTAGATAAGGTACAGGCAAGAGTGGTGCCTCTGCTTGACAAGATGCAGGTGGAAAAACAGCTTGATATGCTCTTTGTTATGCTTACGGATATACTTAATGAGTCTACATATCTCATCTACAGTGGTGCAGAGGCAGCGTCAATAGTAGCTTCAGCATACAATCTGCCACAGAGCAAGGATGGAATTATGCTTAAGGGAGTAGTGTCGCGTAAGAAGCAGCTCATACCTGAGCTTATAAATGTGATTAATGAGAGATAATGCAGCACTAAAAATAATTAAAAGCTTCCTGTGATATATCGTGAAGCTTTTATGTATTTGTAGGGGTAGAATGGAATTGCTTGCGGTATGCGCGGATAAATGAGGAATAGCTTCCGAATCCACAGGCATCGCAGGCGGCAGACACACTGCTTCCGTCGCGAATCATATCGCGGGCGAGCAGCAGACGCTTTGTTGTGATATATGAACCTATGGTGCAGCCGGTTTCTTCCTTGAAGGTGTGCATCAGGTGATACCTGCTCATATAGAATTTATCTGCCAGTTCATCAATACTTATACGGTTTGTTAAATTCTTATTTAAAAAATCCAAAATCTCTACAATTTTTTTGTTTGAGGAAAATGTGTTAATATATTCGATACCGCCATGCAGGGTGATACGATTGAGCTGTATCAGAAACTCTAAAAACAGGAGCTTCTGGTACAGCTCATTTGCGTATTCATTGGTTTCTCTAAGTGTAGAGTCTAGTCCCTTGATTGTATCAGCCAGACGGCTGCCCTTGGTCGCAGCGAGTCTTAGTACATGTGACTGGTTAGCATAGGCCTGCTTGAAACAGCATGCCAGATCATAGCCTTTGCTCACATAATCGTCAATAAGCTGCTGTGACACATATATAATGATTCTTTCATAAATTGAATCGTCATTTAATATTGGCTTATGAACCTCGCCGGCATTGACAAGCACGATATCATGTTCTTTGAGCTCATAGCTGCGGCCCTCTATGCAGTAGGATACATTGCCGTGCAGATGAATCAGAATTTTGTGGAAATCATGGTAATGGAAATCTATATTTAGCTTGTGTTCATCTCTTAGATGAAATATTTTAAAAGGCTCCGTCAGGTAGCCTGCTTTTTGTATAATTTGAATCCATGATATGCTCCTTTGATAATAAGATGTTACTATAAGCATAATCTATAACAGCACAAAACGCAACATAAAACGCACAAAATGCTATAGAAAAACAAGAAAGTGCGCTGTATAATATAGTTACAAATATAAAACCAATAACGAGGTGATCACTATGAATTTACAAAAATGCACGGCTGTGGAAATGATTATGTATATGTAAATCTTTTTGAGGAGAAGTTGGGTGACCCGGCAAGGGTGTCAATATATGTCAGTGACAGGCATTTTGGAATAGGCTCAGACGGACTAATCACAATAGGTCCGTCTGATAAGGCAGATTTTAGAATGAGGATATATAATGCAGACGGTTCGGAAGCCGAGATGTGCGGAAACGGCATACGCTGCGTGGCGAAATACGTGTATGACCACAAACTTACTGACAAGACTGAAATATCGGTTGAGACAGGAGCAGGCATCAAGTACCTTACACTATATGTTGAGGAAAATAAGGTATCACAGGTGCGCGTGGATATGGGTGAGCCTATTCTGACGCCTGGGGACATTCCGGTTGTGAAAGCAGACGGAAGTGCTTATGGTGATGACTACAGGGTAATAGATGAACCGATTTCAGCAGGCAATAGAGAGTGGCACATGACCTGTGTTTCAATGGGAAATCCTCATGCGGTAGTGTTTGTCGATGATGTGGCAGGTTTTGAGCTTGAGAAATACGGTCCGCTTTTTGAGAATCATAAGATGTTTCCAAAGCGCACCAACACGGAGTTTGTAGAGATACTTTCAAGGAATGAGGCGAAAATGAGAGTATGGGAGAGGGGCAGCGCTGAGACCTGGGCCTGCGGTACAGGAACCTGTGCGACCGTCATGGCATGTATACTCAACAAAAAGACTGACAACAAGGTGCTTGTGCATCTAAGAGGCGGAGATCTGACTATCGAGTATATACCAAAGACCAATCATGTGTTTATGACTGGACCTGCTACTGAGGTCTTCTCAGGAGAAATTGATATCATATAAATCACAAGTATTGTGCGGTTTGGCGAATGTCTGTGGTTGAATAGTTACAAATCTTTAAGAAACAAAATTAACAGAAAATATATATCAAAAATATAATAAAATATGGGAGAAAATAAAATGAAGCTTGAAAAATTACTTGAAAGAATGGATTATAAAGTATTAGCAGGAAGCACAGATATAGAGATTTCCACACTCGTGTATGACTCGCGCAAGGTGGAGAAGGCATCGGTATTTGTGTGCATATCGGGAGCTGTGTCAGATGCGCATGATTTCATCCCTGATGTGGTAAAGAAAGGTGCAGCGGCAGTGGTTGTCGAAAAAGATGTGACTCCTATCGAAGGGGTGACATATATTAAGGTAGATGATACAAGGCTTGCACTTGCGTGTATGTCAGCAGCTTATTTTGATTATCCGGCCGAGAAGATAAAGACTATCGGTATTACAGGTACAAAGGGTAAGACCACTACCACATATATGGTAAAGTCAATTCTTGAGTCAGCCGGCATAAAGACAGGACTTATCGGTACAATAGAGTCTATATGTGGTGACAAGAGAATTCCGTCAGCAAATACCACACCTGAGTCATACAGAGTTCAGGAGCTGTTTAAGGAGATGGTGGATGAAGGCCTTGATGCAGTTGTTATGGAAGTGTCATCACAGGCTCTCATGCTTCACAGAGTATCTGGCTTTACCTTTGATATTGGTGTATTTTACAAATCTTGAGCCTGACCACATCGGAGAGCATGAGCACAAGGATTTTGCAGACTACATGCATTGCAAGAGCCTTTTATTCAGACAGTGCAGGCTTGGTATCTTTAACGGAGATGATGAGCACTTAGAGGGTGTTATGAAGGGACACACATGCCAGGTGGAGACTTACGGCTACAAGTCCACAAACAACCTGGTAGCAGAAAATGTTGAGCTTAAAAAGGAGCATGGAGCACTCGGCATTAAATACCATGTATCAGGGCTTTTGGATTTTGATGTGGAGGTCAATGTGCCGGGCAAATTCTCAGTATACAATTCACTAACGGCCATTGCTATCTGCCATCATTTCAATGTGGATAAAAAGGCAATCGGGGAGGCTCTTCATCATGTGAGTGTAAAGGGCAGAATAGAGATTGTTCCTGTTACAAAGAGATATACCCTTATGATTGATTATGCACACAATGCGATGGCACTTGAAAGCCTTCTCACCACTCTTAAGGAGTATGAGCCGGGCAGACTTGTATGCCTGTTTGGCTGTGGCGGAAACAGGGCAAAGTCACGCCGTTATGAGATGGGAGAGGTGTCATCGAGACTTGCAGACCTTACTGTTGTCACATCCGATAATCCAAGAGATGAGGAGCCTATGGACATAATCAATGATATTTTACAGGGTGTACACAAGGCAGATGGAGAGTATGTGACAATTCCTGACCGTAAGGAGGCTATCAGATACTGCATGGAGAATGCCAAGGATGGTGATATCATAGTACTTGCAGGAAAGGGACATGAGGATTATCAGGAGATAAAGGGTGTGAAGCATCACATGGATGAGAGAGAATTAATTGCTGATATAATAAAAGAAAATCCTGACATCAGACTTTAATATTTTAGTATAGGTTAAATAGTTTAGTATAAACTAGTTCAGTAAAATAGTGTATTTGGGAGGTATATATGTCTCTGTTTAAGGGCGCCGGAGTAGCGCTAATTACTCCTTTCAATGAGGATAACAGTGTAAACTATAAAATGCTTAGGACACTGGTGAAAAGACAGATAGACGGTGGCACTGATGCAATTATCGTGTGTGGCACGACAGGTGAGCCTGCCACGATGACAGAGGAAGAAAAGCTTTCGGTAATAAAATGTGTGGTAGACGAGACAGCCGGGCAGATTCCTGTAATAGCGGGAACCGGTGCCAACTGCACACAAAATGTGATAGATTTCTCACAGAAAGTTGAAAAGCTTGGTGTAGACGGTCTGCTTGTTGTCACACCTTACTACAATAAAGCCACACAGAATGGTCTTTATGCGCACTATGCAGCGATAGCAGGGGCGGTTGGGCTTCCAATCATTATGTACAACGTACCGTCGCGTACAGGCTGCAATATACTTCCGCAGACTGCGGCAAGGCTTGGCAGGAATTTTGAAAATATAGTAGGAATCAAGGAAGCAAGTGGCAATATATCGCAGGTTGCAAAGCTAAAAAAACTGGCAGGAGATGACCTCGATATTTATTCGGGAAACGATGACCAGGTCATCCCAATACTTTCGCTCGGTGGAATCGGTGTGATATCAGTGCTGTCTAATGTAATGCCGGCTGCAGTGCACGATATGGTAGTGGAATACCTGAATGGAAATATTAAATCAGCACTTGATATTCAGCTTAAATACCTGGATTTAATAGAGGCACTGTTTTGTGAGGTGAATCCGATTCCTGTAAAGGCAGCTATGAAGCTTTTGGGATATGATGTGGGAGGACTTCGTCTGCCGCTCACGGAGCTTGAGGATGCAAACCGTGCAAGGCTTAAAGAAAGCATGGAAAAACTAAAGGAAAATTAGTGGATATAAAAGGATATTAAAGAAAAATTAAAGGATAAATTAACATATGGGAAAACAAAACTGGAAGCCGGGCAATATGCTAAACCCGGTGCCGGCTGTGATGGTGAGTGTCACTGACAAGGCCGGAAATAACAATATAATAACAGTGGCATGGGCGGGGACGGTGTGCACCAATCCGCCTATGCTTTCAATATCTGTAAGGCCGGAGCGCTTTTCTTATAACATGATTAAAGAAACCGGAGAGTTTGTGGTAAATCTGACCACCGAGGAGCTGCTTAGAGCCTGCGACTACTGCGGAGTGAAAAGCGGCAGGGATGTGGACAAATTTAAAGAACTGCATCTGACACCGCTTGCGATGCAGCATGTGTCAGCAGTCGGAATATCACAAAGCCCGGTAAATATTGAGTGCAGGGTAAGAAAAATCGAGGAGCTAGGCAGCCATACAATGTTTATAGCAGACGTCGTCGGCGTGACAGTGGATGATAAATACATGGACGGGACCGGGAAATTTCATATAAATGATACCGGCCTTGTGATGTACTCGCACGGAGAGTATTTTGGCTTTGGAGATAAGCTCGGAAGTTTCGGCTACTCTGTAAAGAAAAAAACTAAAAAAAATAATCTATCGAAGCAGCATATCCATGAGGTATGCGTACACATCCTCGTTCTGATTCTTCCAGTTGCTGCAGATGGCCTCGGCCTGCTCCTTTGTGCCGACTGAGAGAGTCAGGTCGATGATGGTGGTGCTCTCTGAGCGCACCTGACAACGTACTGCATATTTGCGGTCAGTTGTCCTGTAATAGTCGGCAAGAATGGAGTTTTCCTGTCTGAACTCGAGCTTGTTGTCCGTAAAGAAGCTCTTTACATCGGACTCAATACCGTCGGTAATCTTGTCTTTGAAGAAACCGAGAGTTTCTTTTCCGGCAGCAGTCAGAGTGTACTGTGTATTGGAATGAGTAGACTCAAAATTAATTAAATCAGCATTTACTAAATCACCGATGACCTCCTGTACACGGAAGTAGTCGGTGTATTCTTTTTCCAAAAAGAAATTGGAAATCTGTGTGTTTGACAGCGGAAAGCCCGCTTTGTCGAGCATGTATAAAATTGTCAGCTTATATATGGTAAATGGCTCAGCCATGATTTTCTCCTTTAAAACAAGTTTAATCGTCCCTGATATGTGTCTCGCACTTCAAATCTTTTATTGATTGTGTTCAGAACCCGTTTTTTATCTGTGCTCCAAAGAGGTGCAACAAGTAAAGAACGTGGTCCGTCACCGGTCATGCGGTGGATAACCATATCCTTTGGAAGTCTTTCTATACAGTCTACCACAAAATCGCAGTAATCATCCAGCGTAAAAAGCTCAAATGGCTGTTTAATATACATATCAGCCAGTGGTGTGCCCTTTAGTACATGCAACAGCTGAAGCTTAACTCCGAAAATACCGCTTTTGGCAACAAAATCAACTGATTCAAGCATCATGCCGCGTGTCTCATGAGGAAGCCCGAGTATGAGATGTGCAATAACCTTTATGCCACGTCGTCTAAGCTCATCCGTTACAATGATGAAATCCTCAACACATGTATGTGTATTCATGGCATCAAGAGTAGACCGGTGAATGGTCTGAAGGCCCAGTTCAACCCAGACGGGCTTTATTTCGTTTAATTCTGAGAGCAGATCATAAATTTCAGCAGAAAAACAATCTGTTCTTGTGCCGATGGACAGCACAGCGACAGATGGATCTTCTATAGCCTCATAAAATATGCGCCGCAGATAATCTACCGGCGCATATGTGTTGGTAAAAGCCTGAAAATATGCGATAAAGTGCTCGCAGCTGCTCTTTGAAGCAACCTTTTCCTTAGCGGCAGACAGCTGCTCATTTATGGAAAGGCTGCGGTCCGCCGCAAAATCACCGGAGCCACCGGCGCTGCAGTACAGGCATCCAAGCGATGAGAGTGTGCCATCACGGTTTGGACATGTCATGCCTCCATCTAGAGAGAGCTTGTAAAGCTTTTCACCGAATGTATTGCGGCAGTATCTGTTGAGTGAATAGTATCTCATATTAAATATGTGACTTTACAGCTTCGCTGACAACAGCGGCAACACGAGGGTCAAATGCCTCAGGCATAATAAAATCATCATTTAATTCTTCGTCTGAAACAAGACCAGCCAGTGCTTCTGCGGCAGCAAGCTTCATTTCCTCAGTGATCTGTGTAGCGCGTCCTTCTAAGGCACCCGTTGAAGATTCCGGGGAATGCAACCACGATTGTTTATCTGATTAGGAAAACTCACTTCTTCCGGTACCGACCACTCTGGCACCTGCAGCCTTTGCCACATCAGGCATAATCTCAGGAACAGGATTTGCCATGGCAAAAAGGATAGAGTCCTTGTTCATAGAAGAAACCATCTCGGCTGTGACGATATTTGGAGCGGAAACACCTACGAATATGTCAGCACCCTTTAAAGCATCTGCGAGAGTACCCTTTGCATTTTCAAGGTTTGTAACTTCTGTCATTTTCTGCTGCATCCAGTTGAGGTTTGGATAGTCCTTTCCTATGATGCCTAGACGGTCACACATGGTCACATGTGTAAAGCCGTATGTCAGAAGAAGTTTAGTGATGGCAACACCTGCTGAGCCTGCACCGTTTACTACAACCTTGCAGTCCTCTTTCTTTTTGCCGGTAAGGCGCAGAGAGTTGATGATACCGGCGAGTACGACGATTGCAGTTCCGTGCTGGTCATCGTGGAATACAGGAATATCGAGCATCTCTTTAAGTCTCTCCTCAATCTCAAAGCAGCGCGGAGCAGAAATATCCTCTAAGTTTATTCCGCCAAAGCCCGGTGCGATATTTTTGACTGCAGCAATAATCTCCTCAGTGTCCTGAGTGTCGAGACAGATAGGAACAGCGTTTACGTTTCCAAACTCTTTGAAAAGTACGCATTTACCCTCCATGACAGGCATGGCAGCGTAAGGACCGATGTTTCCAAGACCAAGCACAGCACTTCCGTCTGACACTACGGCAACAGTATTTGCCTTCCAGGTGTATTTGTATGCAGCCTCCTTATCCTCGGCTATGACCTTACATGGCTCAGCAACACCTGGGGTGTATGCAATTGCAAGGTCCTCTCTCGAATTAACCTTTGATTTAGCGATGGTTTCGAGTTTTCCGTTCCACTCTTCGTGGCATTTCAGTGCCTTTTCTTTATTATCCATGGTAATTCTCCCTCTAAAAATTCTTTTGAATAATCATAACATTGCAGGTGATTTAAATCAAGTAACTATGCAGATAACCGATTATATAAAAATATGATAAAAAATAAGAAATCGCTTTATATTTTTAAAGAAATGATGTATAATCAATAATTAATAATTCAAAAGTCAATTCAGGCGTTATTTCCCAATAGTTACACAGATATATTTGTTAAATAATATTGTTTAGACGAATTGAATAAATACTGTTATCAAATTTAAGGAGAAGACGAAATGGAACAGATGAGAGAAAAATATGAAAGTTTGTCGGCATTTGTGCTTAAGGATCTGGCGAAGGCAAGAGGAATTAAGGGCGTTTCATCACTGAAAAAGGGACAGATTATTGAAAGAATGCTCGAGGAGGATGCAAAAGAGGCTGAGGAGGCTGAGAAAAACGGTACAGCCGAGGAGCGCGCCAACTCTTTTAAAGATGATTATGCAGCACTCGACAGTGGAGAGGAGGCAGAAGGCATACTTGAGGTAATGCCGGAGGGCTTTGGATTTATCCGCTGTGATAATTATATGCCGGGAGATCATGATATCTATGTGGCACCTGCGCAGATACGCCGCTTCAATTTAAAGACAGGTGATATCGTAAAGGGTAATATGAAGGTGAAGTCTGAGCGTGAGAAATTCCAGGCTCTTTTATATCTGACCACTGTCAACGGATATACACCGGATGTAGCACAGAAGCGTACAAGCTTTGAGGATCTTGTGCCTATATTCCCGAATGAGAGACTGCGTCTCGAGAGACCCGGAGCAAGTGTTGCGATGAGGGTTGTAGATCTCATCTCTCCAATAGGAAAGGGACAGCGAGGCATGATCGTTTCACAGCCTAAGGCCGGAAAGACCACATTACTTAAAGAGATTGCAAAGTCTGTCACTGTAAACAATCCTGAGATGCATCTTATTATTCTCCTTATTGATGAGAGACCGGAGGAGGTTACAGATATCAAGGAGGCTATAGAGGGGGACAATGTCGAGGTAATCTACTCTACATTTGATGAACTTCCTGAGCATCACAAGAGAGTGTCAGAGATGGTAATAGAGAGAGCAAAGCGCCTTGTAGAGCATGGTAATGATGTCATGATACTCCTTGACAGCATAACAAGGCTTGCAAGAGCTTACAATGTGACAGTTCCACCATCAGGCCGTACACTTTCAGGAGGACTTGATCCTGTAGCGCTTCATATGCCAAAGAGATTTTTCGGAGCAGCACGTAATATGAGAAACGGCGGCAGTCTGACAATACTTGCAACAGCTCTTGTTGATACTGGAAGCAAGATGGATGATGTAGTATTTGAGGAGTTCAAGGGAACAGGAAACATGGAGCTTGTACTCGACAGAAAGCTTTTCCGAGAAGAGAATCTTCCCTGCTATAGATATAGTAAAATCAGGAACAAGGCGTGAGGATCTGCTCCTTGATGAGGATGAGCAGGCAGCAGTCGATAATATGCGTAAAGCCTTCAACGGTATGCGCTCTGATGAGGCTGTTGAGAACGTACTCAACATGTTTGCACACACAAAGAGCAACAAGGAATTTGTTAATCTTGTAAAGAAAACAGAATTTTATAAAAATGTCTTGCAATTGACAGATTCATGTGCTACAATAATTAAGCTGTTTATCGGGATGTAAACGGACGCAACGTGTCGCTCTTGCAGCAAGTATCATATGCGGATCGGGCATACGGGTATAAAGAGTGAAGCTAAAGAAATACGATAAGAATATAAAAGAGGTGAAAATCATGAGAGAAGGAATCCATCCAGATTATTATCAGGCAACTGTTACATGTAACTGTGGTAACACATTCGTTACAGGATCTACAAAGCCGGAGATCCACGTAGAGATTTGCTCAAAGTGCCATCCATTCTACACAGGTCAGCAGAAAGCTAACCAGGCTCGTGGACGTATTGAGCAGTTCAATAAGAAATATGGTATGAAATAGAATCATATAGTTACTTGAAAGGTTGAGGTTGCAATATACCTCAACCTTTTTTGGAATATAGAGAGGTTTTATGAAGTATTCAGGTATTGGCGGTCAGGCTGTCATGGAGGGCGTAATGATGCAGAACAAGGACACATACGCAGTAGCCGTGAGAAAGCCTGACCATGAAATAGATGTCAAGGTGTCAAAGCGTAAGAATTCAAAGACGCTTGATGCAATTAGAAAGATCCCTATTTTAAGAGGTGTGGTGAGCTTTGTCGATTCGCTTTATCTGGGCATGAGCACACTGATGTATTCAGCGTCATTTTTCGAGGACGAGGATGATGAAGGTACCTTGGCTTCAAAGAAAAAGGAAGAAGAACTCACAGCGGAAGAAAAGAAAAAAGGGCTGCCAAAGAAAAGAAACAGGAAAATGCCATGCTTGGAGGTACAGTGGTACTGTCAATTGTCATAGCACTCGCGCTGTTTTTTGCATTGCCGTATTTCCTTTCAGGTTTTTTAAAAAGGTGATAAGCTCCCAGATGCTCATAGCGTTCATAGAGGGCGTTATCAGACTGGCAATATTTCTGGGGTATATAGCAATTATATCGCTGACCCCTGATATTAAGCGCACATTTATGTATCACGGCTCTGAGCATAAATGCATCAACTGCATAGAGCACGGACTGCCTCTTACAGTGGAAAATGTGAGAAAAAGCTCAAAGCATCACAAGCGCTGCGGTACAAGCTTTCTGCTTATAGTAATGCTCATAAGCATATTGTTTTTCATGTTTATCCGTGTGGATTCAAAGCCGCTGCAGTTATTGTTACGACTTGTGCTTATTCCTGTAATCGCAGGTGTATCTTATGAGTTTATCAGACTTGCGGGCAGATATGACAATCCGGTTGTCAACATGCTTAGTGTCCCTGGGCTTTTAATGCAGCGAATGACCACAAAGGAGCCGGATGATGAAATGATAGAGGTTGGCATCGCATCGGTTGAGGCTGTGTTTGACTGGAAGAAATGGCAGGAGGAAAACAATGTGTGTGCACATTGACCGCCGGATAGAAGGTATATATGACATATAGAGAAGCAATTTTACTTGGGGAAAGCATATTACAAAAAGCAAAGATAGTTGATGCAAAAACGATGCATGGCTGCTTTTAGCCATGGCATGCAGGATAAATCACACATATTACTATGTGCATATGGATGAGGAAATGTCGCAGGAGCAGATAAGGGAATATCAAGCATTGCTGAGTAAGCGCGCTGAGCGTATTCCGCTCCAGTACATAGTCGGAGAGCAGGAGTTTATGGGACTCAAATTCCGTGTGAACAGCAATGTGCTCATACCGCGTCAGGATACAGAGACTCTTGTAGAGGAGGCACTCAAGGTGATAGAGCCGGGTATGAGAGTGCTTGATATGTGTACAGGAAGCGGCTGCATAATTATAAGCATCTTAAAGAACACGACTAATGTGGACGGTGCAGCCTGTGATATCTCAAAGCAGGCGCTCAATGTGGCAAAGGAAAACGCAAGGCTTAACGGCGTGTTTGTTGATTTTGAGAGAAGCGATCTGTTTGAGCATGTCGATGAGATGTATGATGTGATAGTATCCAATCCACCATATATAAGAAGCGATGAGATACCGCATCTGATGCCGGAGGTGTCGGTATTTGAGCCGCATGAGGCTCTTGACGGCTCTGAGGATGGACTTTTATTTTACAGGCGCATCATAAAGGATTGCAGGGCAAATCTAAAGCCACAGGGCAGGCTGCTTTTTGAGATAGGCTGTGACCAGGGCAGACAGGTGTCAGAGATGATGCAGTTTGCCGGATTTAGCGATGTACATGTGATAAAGGACCTGGCGGGAAATGACAGGGTAGTATCGGGAGTGTTTGACAGCAAGGAGGAAAAACATGTTTGATAAGTTAGAAGATCTTATACACCATTATGAAGAGCTGATGAATCTGCTCAGCGAGCCGGATGTGGCAAATGATGCAAACAGATTTAAAAAGCTTATGAAGGAGCAGAGTGACCTTGCTCCTATAGTTGAGACATATAAGAAATATAAAGAGTGCAAGCAGAATATCGAGGATTCACTGGCTATTTTGAATGAGGAATCAGATGAAGAGATGAGAGAGCTCGCAAAGGAAGAGCTTAAGGATTCAAAGGAGCAGGTGGAGGAGCTTGAGAAGGAACTTAAAATACTTCTTCTGCCAAAGGACCCTAACGATGACAAGAACGTAATCGTCGAAATCCGTGCCGGTGCAGGCGGAGAGGAAGCAGCACTTTTTGCAGCGGAAATCTACCGTATGTATGTGCACTACGCAGAGAACAGAGGCTGGAAGGTGGAGACACTTGATGCCGATGAGACAGGAATCGGCGGTATGAAGTCTGTCGAGTTCATGGTAAAGGGCTCAGGTGCATACTCTATCCTAAAGTATGAGTCGGGAGTACACCGTGTGCAGCGAGTGCCTGAGACAGAGTCGCAGGGACGTATCCAGACCTCTACGTGCTCAGTTGCTGTAATGCCTGAGGCAGAGGATGTGGATGTCAAGATTGATGACAAGGATATCAGAATTGACGTAATGCGTGCTTCCGGAAACGGTGGACAGTGTGTCAACACAACAGATTCAGCAGTCCGACTGACACATTATCCAACAGGTATTGTCATCTACAGCCAGACTGAGAAGTCACAGATACAGAACAAGGAAAAGGCTTTTGCACTTCTTCGTACAAAGCTCTATGACATGGAGCTTCAGAAGAAGCAGGATGCAGAGGCAGAGGAGAGACGAAGCCAGATCGGTACAGGAGACCGTGCTGAGAAGATTCGTACCTACAACTTCCCACAGGGACGTGTGACAGATCACAGAATCAATCTGACACTCTATAAGCTTGACAAGATTCTTAACGGAGATATCCAGGAAATAATTGATGCCTGTATCGCAGCCGACCAGGCGAAGAAGTTAAGCAACATGGAGCATGATGCATAAATATTTAGTATAAAAGAGTCTGATAAAATCAGGCTCTTTTATTTTATAAACTAATATGATATAATTGTGAATAAATATTTATACAGAAATGAGGAATAATATGAAATCCATTAAGAAAAAACCGATTATGATTTTGCTTATGGCAGCATTAATGGCCACATTCATTGTTGGCTTATGCGCATGCGGCAAAAGCGACAGCAAAAAGGTCGCTTGTGTGGACGATCTGGAGGGCGCAAAAATAGGTGTCCAGCTCGGTACCACAGGAGATATCTATGTATCTGATTATGAGAACGACGGTTCAGGCACCAAGGTAGAGAGATACAACAAGGGTGCTGATGCAGTCCAGGCATTAAAGGTCGGCAAGATTGACTGCGTGGTTATTGATGAGCAGCCGGCACTTGCCTTTGTAAAAGAAAACAAAGGACTTAAGATACTGGACGAGGAGTTTACCAACGAGGACTATGCATTCTGCCTGAAAAAGGGTAATACAGAGCTTCGCGACAAGGTAAACACTGCGCTTGAAAAGCTGCAGCAGGATGGAACAGTTCAGAGCATCATCGACAACTATATCGGCTCTGAGGATCAGGTGGGAAAGACTCCCTACGTGAAGAAGGACATTGACAGGTCAAACGGTACACTTAAGGTAGGAACCAATGCAGAGTTCCCTCCATATGAGTACTATGAGGACAACAAGGTCACAGGAATTGATATGGATATCATGCAGGCCATAGCCGATGAGCTTGGCATGGATATGCAGGTAGAGGATATGCAGTTTGACGCAATCATTGCCGCTGTATCATCAGGCAAGGTGGATGTCGGAGCAGCAGGCTTTACAGTGACAGAGGACAGACAGAAAAATGTTGATTTTACCGATACGTATATCACCACAAAGCAGGAGATTATCGTAAAAGACAGCCAGTCGGGTTCTTCAATCGGTATAAAGGAAAAGCTCTATGACAACTTTGTCAAGGACAATCGTTACATGTATATCGTAAAGGGTCTTGGCAATACAATAGTTATCACAATATTTGCCGTAATGCTTGGTATTGTGCTGGGATTTTTAATTGCGATAGTCAGAACCAGCCATGACAGAAACGGCGGTCTTGCCATATTAAACGGAATTTGCAAGGCATACCTGACCATCATCAGGGGAACACCTGTCATGATACAGCTTCTTATTATATATTATGTAGTGCTTGCATCTGTGACCAACAAGATACTTGTAGCAGTCATTGCTTTCGGCCTCAACTCAGCTGCATATGTGGCAGAGATTGTGCGTTCAGGAATCATGTCTGTAGATATAGGACAGTTTGAGGCAGGACGAAGCTTAGGACTCAATTACAGACAGACCATGAAGCTTGTTATCATACCGCAGGCTGTCAAAAAGTATACTTCCGGCGCTGCTTAACGAGTTTATCAGCCTCCTAAAGGAGACATCAATCAGTGGTTATATTGGTATGATGGATCTGACAAAGGGTGGAGATATCATACGAAGCAACACATACGAGGCATTTATACCGCTTATTGCTGTAGCCCTTATTTATCTGGTTATAGGATGCTTTTAAGCCACGGAGTAAGCAAACTTGAGTAGGAGACTGAGAAGCAATGAAAGATAATAACGTGATACTAGAGGTAAAAGACCTGCACAAGAGTTTTGGAGAGCAGGAGGTATTAAAGGGCATAAGCACAGAGGTGAACAGAGGTGATGTAATTGCCATCATCGGACCGTCAGGCTGTGGAAAGTCTACATTTTTACGCTCCCTCAATCTGCTCGAGACACCTACATCAGGACAAATCCTTTTTGAAGGAACAGACCTGACAGACAAGTCGACAGACATCAATGTGACCAGACAGAAAATCGGCATGGTTTTCCAGCAGTTCAATCTGTTTGCCAATATGACAATAAAAGCAAATATCATGCTCGCACCGGTGAAGCTTGGTGTGATGACGAAGGATGAGGCATCAAAGAAGGCAGATGAGCTTCTAACCAGAATAGGTCTCCTCGATAAGGCAGATGCATATCCGGCGCAGCTTTCCGGAGGACAGAAGCAGAGAGTGGCAATTATCCGTTCACTTGCTATGAATCCTGATGTCATACTGTTTGATGAGCCTACATCGGCACTTGACCCTGAGATGGTAGGTGAGGTGCTTTCAGTAATGAAGGAGCTTGCAGAGGCAGGCATGACAATGGTAGTCGTGACACATGAGATGGGCTTTGCCAGAGAGGTGGCTAACAGAGTGATGTTCATCAATGAGGGTACCATAGCTGAGGAGGGTACACCTGAGGAAGTATTTGGCGCACCAAAGAGTGAGAGATTACGGGAATTTTTGTCAAGAGTGTTATAGGAGAAATAAAGCATGGCATCAAAATACTATGCAGTAAAAAAGGGAAAGGTTCCCGGGATATATTTCAACTGGAATGATTGCAAAGCAATGGTTGACGGATATCAGGGAGCAGTGTATAAAAGCTTTAAGACGATAGAAGAGGCAGAAAAATTTATTAACGGAGAGAAAATTATTGCCGGAGAGAAAGCTATTACAGGTATGAAATCATCCGGCGAAAATAGTACATATGCGTTTGTGGACGGCTCCTTCAACAAAGCAACACATACCTATGGCTATGGAGGCTTTCTTGTGACTGACCATGAAAAGTACGTGCTGCAGGGGGCAGATAATGATGCCGAGATGGCCACAATGCGCAACGTAGCCGGAGAGATAAAGGGCGCGGAGGCTGCCGTAAAAAAGGCTATAGAGCTTGGAATTAAGGAACTGGTCATATACTATGACTACATGGGCATAGAGATGTGGGCCACAGGGGCCTGGAAGCGAAACAAGGCAGGCACCATAGCTTATCACGAATACATCATGTCAGTTAAGGATAAAATAAAGCTTACTTTTGTAAAGGTAAAAGGACACTCAGGAGTAGAGGGTAACGAAGAGGCAGATAAGCTTGCCAAGCAGGCTGTGGGGATACTGTAGCAGTTTCCCACATAAAAGAAACAAAAATATAGCATAACAGGAGAAAAAATGAGCATATTCAATGTAGAACTCAAAAAAGTAGTAGATGACACATATGATATTGAGATAGGCTACAACCTCTCAGACACCCTTGTATCTGACCTGGAAAATGGTCTTGCGGGCAAGATAAAGAAATTTGCAGTGATTACAGATACAAATGTGCGTGATCCTTATGCTCTTCCAATCTGTGAGAAGATAAAGCATGCGGGATACTCAGTGGATTTGTTTGTTTTCCCGGCTGGGGAAAAGAGTAAGTCACGTGAGACAAAGGCAAAGATAGAGGATGCCATGCTTAAAAAAGGGGTACAGAAGAGACTGCTGTATTATTGCAGTCGGTGGCGGTGTGGTAACCGACTTATCAGGCTTTATTGCAGGAACCTACGGCAGAGGAGTGCCGTTTATCAACTATGCAACCACCCTTCTAGCGGCGGCAGATGCATCGGTAGGTGGAAAAACAGCAATTGATACACCTCTTGCTACCAACACCATAGGTCTGTTCAATCAGCCCCAAAAGGTATATATAGACATAGCTGCCTGGAAAACACTGCCACAGCGCCAGATGGCAAGCGGTATGGCAGAGACCATCAAGCATGCATGCTTAGGCAGCGAGGATATGTTTGAATTTATAGAGGAAAATCTGGATGATATATATTCATTCAAGAAATTTGCATGTGAGTATATTGCAGAAAATAACTGCCGTATCAAGTACAATGTGGTCATGAAGGATGAGCGAGAGGCGGGACTTCGCGAAACCTTAAATCTGGGCCACACAGTAGGCCGGGCAATCGAGACAGTCAGCGACTACAAGCTGTTGCATGGAGAGGCACTGTCGATTGGAATGGCAGCACAGGCACTTATGTCAGCACGGCTTGGCTATATGTCAGAGGAGCAGGCAGAGCGTGTGATAAAGCTCTATGAGAGAGCCGGTCTTCCGACACGTATACCTGACTATATAGACAGGGAAGAACTTGTAAAGAAACTCTACACCGATAAAAAGGTGAGAGACGGCAAGCTGCGCTTCGTGCTCCAAAAGGGCATAGGAGCCACTGTTGAGTTTGCGCCAGGAGTGTATGCAAAGCCTATAGAGGAAAGTCTGGCACGAGAAATTATAATGGAGCTGTAGATTAAATAATTACAACCCCATGTGTAAACTCATTTTGCTGTGAATGACACAGTCTGCCATACAAATCAGCGGCAAAAATATCCATGGAAATAAGCTCGTACGGAGCATCAGCGACTTTTGTAATAATAGGCGTTGATGCTCTTTTTTTGAGGAGATGCATAAGCTCTCCTGATGATTTTTTGAAACCGAGTATGCGCAGATAAGGATTATCCATACATATATTAAAATCATCATTCTCAATACCAAGTAAAATATGCGTGAGAACCCTTGAAATACGCGTATAAGTCAGATTTTTACTCTTCAGTAAGTTACAAAACTGCGTAAAACTTTCATATTTATAAATATTTTTAACTATCTTTGCAGAAAGCTCCTTTGTGCAGTCTGCATACTGCGCAAAGCCTTTATCCTTCCCGGTCAGCAGGCGATAGTAAAGCATTTCAGAAATATCATCCGGAAACACAATATGACCGCCTAAAATACAATTGACAAGAATATCGGCGCAGTCTGATGGCATTAGCTGACTGAACTTTGTGGAAATCCATGAATTATCAAGCTGCGTATTAGTAATAGTGTTGTGTTTGTCTATATCAATTAAGGTCGAAATCACCCCGCGCACAGCTGTAGCGGAAGAAAACTCACTTGTCGAATCCGTGCTGTGATATCCTTCACCGACGCGCTGAATTGGAAATCCTGTAATATCACAGTCCATCAAAGCCTTCTCATACTCAATGGCCAGAATATTATTGGGTGAAGCTATGAAAGCATCTATTTTCTCGGAAGCGCTGTCATAGGTATCTCGAAAATATTCACATAGCGCTCTGCTCCTGGCCGCAGGAAAGCTCATCCCGCCCTGAATCAGCCTGGCAAGAGAGGTGGAATACTCAGAAGGCGGATTCTTAAGCACGCCAGCCACAAGCTTTGTAAGTTCATGGTCCACAGACTCCACACCATAGCACAGCATGTCCACCACACCTGTGTTTTTGAGTACACTGACTCCGCCACCGGCAAAAAACTCGGCAGAAGCAGTGGCAAAGACCGATGGAAGCTCAAGCACCAGGTCGGCACCGCTCAAAAGCGCCATGCGTGTGCGCTCGTATTTGTCAATTATGGCAGGCTCACCTCTTTGCACGAAATCACCGCTCATTACTACGACGATATAATCAGCAGATGTCTGCCTTTTAATCTGCTCCAGCTGATATTTGTGCCCATTGTGGAATGGATTGTATTCGGTAATCACACCTGCAACCTTCATGTTTGATGCTCCTTTAATCAATAATGTATTTTTTAGAGTTCAAACCCATAATACCACAAAACACCCTTGTCGCATTTGAAAAATAAGTTTATACTAACAATAGTATTGTAATTTTAAACCAAAGGAGACAAAACAATGAATGTATTAGTAATTAATTGCGGTAGTTCATCACTGAAATACCAGCTCATCAATTCAGATTCAGAGGAGGTACTTGCAAAAGGACTCTGCGAGAGAATCGGAATCGATGGCAGACTTGTATATCAGAAAGAGGGTCTTGATAAGGAAATCACAGAGGCACCTATGCCAACACATAAAGAGGCCATCCAGATGGTACTCGATGCACTTGTAAATCCAAAGACAGGCGCAGTAAAATCACTTGCAGAGATCGATGCAGTAGGACATCGTGTAGTGCACGGCGGAGAAAAATTCTCAGACTCAGTAGTCATCACAGAGGAAGTAATAGCACAGGTAGAGGAGTGCAACGACCTCGCACCTCTTCACAACCCTGCAAATATTATCGGAATCAGAGCATGCCAGGCACTTATGCCAAACGTACCAATGGTAGGAGTATTTGATACAGCCTTCCATCAGACAATGCCTGAGAAAGCATATCTCTACGGCCTTCCATATGAGTACTATGAGAAGTACAAGGTAAGAAGATACGGCTTCCACGGCACAAGCCACAGCTTCGTATCAAAGGAGGCAGCAAGCTACCTTGGAATGGACTTAAACAACTCAAAGATTATCGTAGCACACCTTGGAAACGGAGCTTCAGTCAGCGCAGTATTAAACGGTAAATGCGTAGATACATCAATGGGACTTACACCACTTGAGGGACTCGTAATGGGAACACGTTCAGGTGATATCGACCCATCAATCATGGAGTTCATCGCAAAGAAAGAAAATCTCGACATCGATGGTGTTATGGATGTGCTCAACAAGAAGTCAGGAGTAGCCGGCATGTCAGGAGTATCAAGTGACTTCAGAGACCTTGAGGCAGCCTACAATGATGGCAACGAGCGTGCCATCGCAGCAGTAGAGGTATTCAGCTACAGAGTAGCAAAATACATCGGAGCATATGCAGCAGCAATGAACGGAGTAGATGCTATCGCATTCACAGCAGGAATCGGTGAGAACACAAGCTTCGTAAGAGAAAAAATTCATGGCATATTTAGGTTACCTTGGCATAAAGATTGACCGTGTAACAAACGACAAGACACGCGGTGTGGAGGCACTTATCTCAACAGCAGATTCAAGCGTAAAGGTATGCGTCATCCCTACAAACGAGGAGCTTGCAATCTGCCGTGAGACAGTAAAGCTTGTTGGCTAATAAAAAGCAAAAAGTTGTGGATAAATTATAAAATTTTGTTGACAAACACCACTCCAATATGTATAATTGGTTAGGTGTGAATAGGAGAGAACTATGATTGATATATCAACCATTGTAAAATCTATAAATAAAGAGACAACAATTGAGACAGAGCTTACGCTCACATCATTTGAGTCGCGTTTAGGAGATTATCCTATTCTGAAAAAGCAGCCGATATCACTTCATATCTCAAACGTGGAGAATGCAGCAGTGCACATCACGGGAACAGTAGATATAGACATAGCGATACCGTGCAGCCGATGCTTGGAAGAAGTTCCAACAAACATGCATTTTGACATTGACAAGACTCTGAAAATCACAGACGGAGCATTAGTCGATGAAGAGATGGAGGAAACTGACTACCTGATTGGGTTTGAACTCGATGTAGATAAACTTGTCTACGCCGAAATTCTGGTGAACTGGCCAATGAGAGTTCTGTGCAAAGACGATTGCAAAGGTATTTGTAAAGTCTGCGGGATGAACTTGAATAAAGGCACCTGCAGTTGCGATAGTTTTGTACCGGATCCAAGAATGGCAGCGTTCCAGGATATATTTAACAAGTTTAAGGAGGTGTAAACAAATGTCAATTTGTCCAAAGAATAAATCTTCTAAGGGAAGAAGAGATAAGAGAAGAGCAAACTGGAAAATGTCTGCTCCTACTTTAGTAAAATGCAGCAAATGTGGAGAGCTTATGATGCCACACAGAGTTTGCAAGAACTGCGGATCATACAACAAAAAAGAAATCATTCCTCAGGACTAATAGTAGAAAACCAGTAAAATTAAGGATTGAACGATATCGTTCAATCCTTTTTTGATTGATTTTATCCCTTTTTTATCCCATAATAAAATGAAGGTACTTTTTGCTTGTATATAGCTTGCAGGGATGTTATTATACTGAGAGGATATTTAGATATTAAAGAAAGAAGGAAGCAAACTATCATGAATAATATAGACGATTTAGTTGAAATCTATGAGTGCCCGCTCTGTGGCGGTGCCGGGATTCTCGAGGAGGACTGCGGCAGCTCATATTATGTGACATGTCTTGAGTGCGGATGCCACTCAGTAAATATTGATTTTAAGTCAGACGATGACAGACTTGATGCAGCAAAGCGCACTGCTGATTTATGGAACTGTGGCAAGGTTATTTCAATGAGTCCGGGAGAATGATGGAAGCCATATAGAGTAGTGAATTGGTTATTGATTTATACCTATGATTATAGTATATTTTATTTAATCAATTAGTAGTTTGCTTTTTAGCAGGCACAGGGAGGTCACAATGCAAAGTACAACAAGGGTCGCACTCGATGCAATGGGTGGCGACAATGCACCCGCAGAGGTAGTAAAGGGTGCGGTAGATGCGGTTAACAAAAGAAATGATATAAAGATATTTCTTGTAGGACAGAAGGTACCGGTAGAGAGGGAGCTTTCTTTGTATACATATCCTAAGGAGCAGATAGAGATAGTAGATGCGCCTGAGGTTATAGAGATGGCAGAACCACCGGTTGGGGCAATCAGACGAAAGAAGCAGTCATCAATCGTTGTTGGCATGAATATGGTCAAGAATAAAGAGGCTGATGCATTTGTTTCGGCGGGAAGCTCAGGTGCTGTACTTGTCGGAGGACAGGTAATAGTCGGCAGGATAAAGGGCATACAAAGGCCGCCTTTGGCACCGCTTATTCCGACTGAGAGGGGCGTATCTCTGCTCATAGACTGTGGAGCCAATGTGGATGCCAGAGCTGAGCATCTGGTACAGTTTGCCAAGATGGGCTCTATCTATATGGAGCATGTTGTCGGCGTGAAGAATCCAAAGGTTGCACTGGTCAATATCGGTGCAGAGGAGGAGAAAGGTAATGCCCTGGTAAAGGAGACCATGCCGCTTCTTAGAGAGTGCACAGATATCAATTTTGTCGGAAGCATTGAGGCAAGGGATATTCCAAAGGGAGATGCCGATGTTATAGTCTGCGAGGCTTTCACGGGCAATGTCATATTAAAACTCTACGAGGGCCTTAGCTCCACTCTTATCGGAGTCATAAAGAAGGGTCTCATGAGCACACTAAAGAGCAAGATAGGAGCTGCACTTGCACTTCCGGCTCTTAAGAATACGCTAAAGTCATTTGATGCGACCGAGTACGGCGGAGCACCGCTTTTAGGATTGAATGGTCTTGTGGTAAAGACCCACGGCAGCTCCAAGGCAAAGGAAATCACTAACTCTGTTTTCCAATGTGTTACATTTAAGGAAAAAGAGATTAATGATAAAATTAAAGAATATATTATTAATAAGCCGGCTGATTAGATAGCAGTACTGCTGTATGATTGGTCACTATAAACAGAAATGAGAGGTATTAAAAATGGAATTTGAGAAGCTTAGAGACATTATTGTCGAGGTACTTAACGTGGACGAGACCGAGGTTACTATGGAGTCAACCTTCATTGATGATCTTGGCGCTGACTCTCTGGATGTATTCCAGATTATCATGGGTATCGAGGAAGAGTTCGATATCGAGATTCCTAATGAGGAAGCAGAGAAAATCGTCACTGTAGGCGATGCTGTTGAGCAGATTAAAAAAGCTGTAAGCGAGCAGTAGTATGTTTAACTAATGAAAAGCCCTTTATTATGAGGGCTTTTCGTTATACTCACGGAACATGTAAATGGATAGATATAGAAATAGAGGAAAAATTATGGCAGATTTAAATGAATTTCAAAGCAAAATAGGCTATACGTTCAAGAACCGACATCTGCTTGAGCAGGCGCTGACACACAGCTCGTATGCCAATGAAAAGCACATGAAAAAGCATTCTGATAACGAACGTCTGGAGTTTTTGGGCGATGCTGTTTTGGAAATAGTTTCAAGTGAGTTTTTGTTTATCAATTATCCGCAAAAGCCTGAGGGTGAGCTTACCAAGCTGCGCGCAAGCATTGTTTGTGAGCCGACTCTTGCACTTTGTACAAAGCCACTTGACCTTGGAAAGTACTTACGTCTTGGCAGGGGCGAGGATCATACAGGTGGCAGAAAGAGAAAATCGATTCTTTCTGATGCACTTGAGGCAGTGATTGGAGCAATTTATTTAGATGGTGGTTTTACTAATGCAAAGGAGTTTGTGCTTAGGTTTATCATGACTGATATTGAGAATAAGCAGCTCTTTTATGATAGCAAGACTATCCTTCAGGAGCTTATACAGGGCAGACACGAGCAGCTTTCCTATGAACTTATTGATGAGAGCGGTCCGGACCATGACAAGCAGTTTACAGTTGCGGTGCTTGTGGACGGCGAGCGTGTCAGCGAGGGAGAAGGCCACACAAAGAAGGCGGCGGAGCAGCAGGCTGCATATCAGGCACTTCTTTTGTACAGAAACAGGGAATAGGAGTTTTTAATGTATTTAAAGAGTTTGGAAGTACAGGGCTTTAAGTCCTTTGCCAACAAAATTGTTTTTGAGTTCCACAACGGCATCACAGGTATTGTCGGGCCAAACGGCAGTGGAAAGAGTAATGTCGCCGATGCGGTCAGATGGGTGCTCGGTGAGCAGAGCGCAAAGCAGCTTCGTGGTGCCAGCATGCAGGATGTCATTTTTGCAGGCACTGAGAACAGGAAGCCGCTTGGATACGCGTATGTTGCCATCACACTTGACAATTCAGACCATTCGCTTGCGATTGATTTCAATGAGGTTACGGTTGCCAGACGTGTTTACCGGTCAGGGGAGAGTGAGTATCTAATCAATGGCAATCCGTGTAGACTCAAGGAGGTTTCGGAGCTTTTCTATGATACCGGTATCGGTAAAGAGGGTTATTCCATCATTGGACAGGGCCAGATTGACAGGATTTTAAGTGGAAAGCCGGAAGAGAGGCGAGAGCTGTTTGATGAGGCTGCCGGCATTGTGAAGTTTAAAAAGAGAAAGCTTACAGCACAAAAGAAGCTCGATAATGAGCGGGAGAACCTTGTGCGTGTCAATGATATCCTGACAGAGCTTGAGAGACAGGTAGGTCCGTTACAGAGACAGTCCGAGAAGGCTCATACATATCTTAAAAAGAGAGAAGAACTGAAGAACTACGATGTCAACATGTTTTTGCTTGAATCAGCGCGCATTGAGACCGAGCTTAAGTCAGCTGATGAGAAATACGCTATTGCGGATGACGAGCTAAAGGAGACCAACGCCACATACGAGAGCATCAAGGCAGAGTATGAGAGGCTTGGGAACGATATGCAGCAGATGGATGAGCGTATCGAGTCTCTTCGTGAGAGCATTACAAGCACTTCATCCACCAGACAGAAGCTTGAGAATCAGATAGAGCTTTTAAAGGAGCAGATTCACACGGCCGAAATGACGGATGAGCATTTGCAGTCGCGTCTTTTAGCTATCGAAAAGGAAAAGGCGCAGCGTCTTAAAAGCAGGAAAGAGTATGATGACAAAAAAGCCACACTGGAAGCTGAGATAGAGCAGATGAAGCAGAACGAGCTTCTTGCGGTAAACGAGCATGAGGCTGTGCTTGCAGAGGTTAACCGCTGCAATGACGGACTGGAAAAGGGCAAGAATGAGCTTATCGCCCTGCTTCAGGAGCGAGGCAGTATCCAGTCAAGGCAGCAGCGTTTTGCCACTATGCTTGAGCAGATTAATATCAGAAAGGCAGAGCTTACCAAGCGTCTTTTAGATAGGAAGACAAGGGAAGCAGGGCTTGATGATATATTGGATGAGGCTAATAAGAAGCTTAATGCTGTCAATGAAGAGATAGCCGGTTTAAAGGAAAAGGAGTCGGCTCTTTTGGCAAAGGCTGGGGAGTGGAGAGATAAGTCCAGAGAGAATGCCCGCCTGATGGAGGAGGCTTCCACAGAGTATCATAAGTCTGTTTCCAGGCTTGAGTCGCTTAAAAACATTGCCGAGCGCTATGATGGCTATGGCAACAGCATCAAGCGTGTTATGGAGCAGAAGGCTAAAAATCCGGGGCTTCTCGGGGTGGTTTCAGATCTTATCCAGGTGGATAAGCGCTATGAGATAGCGATAGAGACAGCCTTAAGTGGTAATATCCAGAATATCGTCACTGAGGATGAGGCCACAGCCAAAAAGATGATTGGCTTTTTGAAGGCCAATCATTTTGGTCGGGCTACGTTTTTACCTCTTACGAGTGTGCGTGCAAACAGAAATACTAAAAATGAGGCGGCACTCGGCGAAAAGGGTGTGCTTGGCATTGCAAATAAGCTGGTGAAGTGTGATCCGAAGTTTGATGAGGTTGTTGCATACCTGCTTGGCAGAGTGATTGTGGTGGACACAATTGACAATGCCATTGCGCTTGCTAAGAAAATCACTATTCACTCCATATTGTGACTGTCGAGGGCGAGTATCTGGCACCGGGAGGCTCTATGTCCGGTGGTGCGTTTAAAAATTCATCCAATCTGCTTGCGAGAAATCGTGAGATTGAGGAGCTTGAAAAGAGAGTTGATCAGACTAAGACAAAGCTTAAAGAGCTTAGATCCAGAAAGGATGATATTGCGACGGCTATTGCGCTTGGCGAGGAGGATATAGCAGCCACAAAGACCTTGCTGCAGGAGAAGTATATTGAGCAGAACACAGCACAGATTTCTGTTGACAGGGCAGACCAGCAAAAGAAGGAGAGTGCGAATGTCTACGAGGATCTGCGCACAGAAAATGTCGAGATTGAAAAACAACTCGAAGAGATAGATCAGGGCAAGAAGGATATTGCAGCGCAGCTTGAGGCATCAAAGCAGCGTGAGGAGCAGCTTGAGAAGGAAAACAGCTCATACAGTGAGATACTTGAAAAGCAGGGAGTACTTGAGCAGGAGGCTTCACACAAGGCCGCTGCCATTTCACTTGAGCTTGCTAATATTACAAAGACGGCAGAGTTTGCTATAGAAAATATCAATCGTATCAATTCAGAGATAGAGAAATTTGATGAGCAGAAGGAAAGTCTTGTGGAAGGTGCAGCTGCTGCAAAGGATGATATTAAAAAGAAGCAGGCTGATATTGATGCAATCACACAGACCATTCTGGCATCAAAGGACAACAATTCTAAGCTTGACGAGGAGCTTAGGGAGAGCCTTACAAAAAAGGAAAAGATGTCTGAAAATTACAGAGGCTTTTTTGCAAAGCAGGAGGAAGTTTCAAAGAAACAGGCTGATTTGGATAAGGAGCTTTTCAGACTGAATAGCCAGAGAGAGAAGCTTAAGGAGGCTTCAGAGACGCAGACCAACTACATGTGGGATGAGTATGAGCTTACTCCGCATGCGGCTTCAGAGCTTAGAAATGATGCATACGATGATCTGCCTTCATTAAAGAAGCTGATTGCAGGCATAAAGGACGAAATCAGACGTCTCGGAGATGTAAATGTCAACGCTATTGAGGAATACAGGGAGATTTCAACGCGTTATGAGTTCTTAAAGGGACAGCATGATGACCTTATCGAGGCTGAAAAGACTCTGGTTGGCATCATTGATGAGCTTGACAGTGGTATGAGAAAGCAGTTTACAGAGAAGTTTGCCGAGATTCAGAGAGAGTTTGACAAGTCCTTTAAGCAGCTTTTTGGTGGTGGACATGGTTCCCTGGAGCTTGTGGAGGATGAGGATATACTGGAGTGTGGCATCAGAATCGTCGCACAGCCGCCCGGAAAGAAGCTTCAGAATATGATGCAGATGTCCGGTGGAGAAAAGGCGCTCACCGCTATTGCACTTTTGTTTGCCATTCAGGCACTTAAGCCATCACCGTTTTGTCTGCTTGATGAGATTGAGGCGGCGCTTGATGACTCAAACGTTTCGCGCTATGCAAATTATCTGAACAAGCTTACAAAGAACACACAGTTTATCGTTATCACACACAGACGTGGTACGATGGCAGCAGCGGACAGGCTATATGGTATTACGATGCAGGAAAAGGGTGTTTCCACACTCGTTTCAGTAAATCTGATAGAGAATGATCTGACGCAGTAAAAGTTTATTTATGGAGAGTTGAAATGGAAGAAAAGAAAAGAAGCCGGGCTTTTTTAAGAGGCTCGTTTCAGGACTGACAAAGACCAGAGACAATATTGTTTCAGGCATAGATTCACTTTTCAGTGGATTTTCGCATATAGATGATGATTTTTATGAGGAGCTTGAGGAGATTCTCATCATGGGAGATCTCGGAGTGAGAGCTACAGAGAGTATCATCGAGGATCTGCAGAGGAAGGTGAAGGAGCAGCACATCAAGGAGCCGGCAGAGTGCAAGGAACTCTTGATTGAGAGCATCAAGGAGCAGATGAAGGTGGAGGAGACAGCCTACAGATTTGAAAATGAAAAATCTGTTGTGCTTGTAATCGGTGTCAACGGAGTAGGAAAGACTACCACTGTCGGAAAGCTTGCAGGAAAGCTCAAGGAACAGGGCAAGAAGGTAGTTATTGCAGGTGCCGATACCTTCAGGGCGGCAGCAGGCGACCAGCTGAAGGAATGGGCAAACCGCGCCGGAGTTGATATGATTGGCGGTGCCGAGGGTGCTGACCCGGGAGCTGTTGTATATGATGCAGTTGCAGCTTCAAAGGCCAGAAACGCAGATGTGCTTCTCGTGGATACAGCCGGAAGACTCCACAACAAAAAGAATCTGATGAATGAGCTTGGAAAGATTAATAAAATCCTGGAGAGCGAGTATCCGGATGCGTACAGAGAGACACTCGTGGTGCTTGATGCGACTACAGGCCAGAATGCACTGGTTCAGGCGAGAGAGTTTTCTGATGTGGCAAAGATTTCGGGCATCGTGCTTACTAAGATGGATGGTACGGCAAAGGGCGGTATCGCTGTAGCGATACAGTCGGAGCTTTCAGTGCCGGTCAAGTATATCGGAGTCGGTGAGACCATCGATGATTTGCAGAAATTTGATTCGGACGAGTTCGTGAATGCATTGTTTGACACCAAAACGGAATAATTTGAGAATATCTTTGAGCGTATAAGTTATATTGTATATAATAATCTGATATATCAGTTTATATATATCTGTACGGAATTTTTGGTATAATATAATGAAAAATAACTATTCAGAACCACTGAGAACAATGCATTTTTGCGAATAATGTGTGGGTGGGTATGAATAGTTATACCGAAGAATGAAAGGGAGAACAAATATGCTGACATTAGATAAATTTGAAGAAGCAAGTGAGAAGGTCAAGGAGGTCACCCTTGAGACAAAGCTCATTTACAGCGATTTTTTAAGTGACCAGACAGGCAATAAGGTATATCTGAAGCCTGAAAATATGCAGTTTACCGGAGCTTACAAGGTCAGAGGTGCGTACTACAAGATAAGCACACTCACAGATGAGGAGAGGGCAAAGGGCCTCATCACAGCATCTGCAGGAAACCATGCGCAGGGTGTTGCGTATGCTGCAAAGTGCTATGGCTGCAAGGCTGTCATCGTGATGCCTACCACCACACCTCTTATCAAGGTAAACCGTACAAAGAGCTACGGCGCTGAGGTAGTGCTTTATGGAGATGTGTATGATGAGGCATGTGCCAAGGCATATGAGCTTGCAGAGAAAGAGGGCTACACATTTATCCATCCGTTTGATGATTTAGCTGTCGCAACAGGACAGGGAACTATTGCTATGGAGATATTCAAGGAGCTTCCGCTTGTTGAGTACATCCTCGTTCCAATCGGCGGCGGCGGGCTGGCAACAGGTGTATCCACACTTGCAAAGCTCTTAAATCCAAAGATTAAGGTTATCGGAGTGGAGCCGGCCGGTGCCAATTGTATGCAGGAGTCATTTAAGAATGGAAAAGTGACCACTTTACCAAGCGTAAATACCATTGCAGACGGAACAGCGGTAAAGACACCGGGCTCAAATATTTTCCCATACATAAAGAAAAATCTTGATGATATTATCACAGTGGAGGATGACGAGCTTATCGTGGCCTTCCTTGACATGGTTGAGAATCACAAGATGATAGTCGAAAACTCAGGTCTTCTGACTGTAGCTGCGCTTAAGCATCTCGGAGTAAAGGACAAGAGAGTGGTTTCTATCCTAAGTGGCGGCAACATGGATGTTATTACCATGTCATCAGTTGTACAGCAGGGTCTTATTTTCAGAGACAGAATCTTTACTGTTTCAGTGCTTCTGCCGGATAAGCCGGGCGAGCTTGCCAAGGTTGCACAGACTCTTGCAGATGTACAGGGCAATGTAATCAAGCTGGAGCATAACCAGTTTGTTACTACAAACAGAAGTGCGGCTGTCGAGCTTCGCATCACGCTTGAGTGTTTTGGTACAGAGCACAAGGAGCAGATTATTGCTGCGCTCGAGAAGAAGGGCTATAAGCCAAGAATTGTACGCACTATGATATAAAAATAAAAGTATCAAGTATTTTTACTTGACACCGGGCAAACTATGTGTTATTCTACCTTAGGTTCGAGGGAAAAAGAGGATACTTGATATGGAAGAAAAACTTGAACAGGCATATTTATATGATTTCTACGGTGAGCTTTTGAATGAGCATCAGCGTCAGGTATATGAGGATTTTGTCTTCAATGATTTGTCACTCGGTGAGATTGCATCCGAGGAGGGGATTTCCCGTCAGGGTGTTGCCGATCTGATTAAGAGATGCAATAAGAAGCTGCTTGACTATGAGGCAAAGCTGCATCTTGTTGAAAAGTTCATGTCCATAAAGAGTGACATACGAAGGATTCATGAGCTGACAAATGATTTTAAGAAATCACATAATGAGCTATTAATGAATGAAATCGAAGCTATTTCGAATCAGATACTAGAGGAGCTGTAATATGGCATTTGACAGTTTATCAGAAAAACTGCAGAACGTTTTTAAGAATCTCCGCAGCAAGGGAAAGCTTACTGAGGATGATGTAAAGGCTGCTCTTAAAGAGGTTAAGATGGCACTCCTTGAGGCCGATGTTAACTTCAAGGTTGTTAAGCAGTTCACAAAGAGTGTTCAGGAGAGAGCAATCGGACAGGATGTCATGAATGGTCTCAATCCCGGTCAGATGGTCATCAAAATCGTAAACGAAGAGATGATTAAGCTTATGGGCTCTGAGACAACAGAGATTGCTTTCAGGCCGGGCAAGGAGCTTACCGTTATCATGATGGTAGGTCTTCAGGGAGCCGGTAAGACAACCACCACAGCAAAAATTGCCGGAAAGCTTAAGAGCAAGGGCAAGAAATCACTGCTTGTAGCCTGTGATGTATATCGTCCGGCTGCGATTGAGCAGTTAAAGATAAATGGTGAGAAGCAGGGCGTTGAGGTTTTCTCAATGGGTGATAAAAACAAGCCTGCTGACATCGCAAAGGCTGCTGTGGAGCACGCCAAGAAAAACGATTTCAATGTTGTTATCATCGATACTGCCGGACGTCTTCATATTGATGAGGATATGATGGCAGAGCTTATTGAGATAAAAGAAGCTACTGATGTTTTCCAGACCATCCTCGTGGTAGATGCCATGACAGGTCAGGATGCGGTAAATGTAGCAGGTACCTTTGATGAAAAGATAGGAATTGACGGAGTTGTCATCACAAAGCTTGATGGTGACACCAGAGGTGGAGCGGCACTTTCAATCAGAGCCGTTACAGGAAAGCCGATACTATACGCAGGTATGGGCGAGAAGCTTTCAGACCTTGAGCAGTTCTATCCGGAGCGTATGGCTTCAAGAATCCTCGGCATGGGCGATGTGCTTTCCATGATTGAGAAGGCGCAGGAGAACATTGATGAGGAACAGGCCAAGAAGCTTGAGCAGAAGATGCGCAAAAATGAGTTTGATTTTGAGATGTACCTTGATTCGATGAGTCAGATGAAGAAGATGGGCGGTCTTTCAAGCGTGATGGGCATGATGCCGGGCATGGGTATCGGTGGAGGCAAGATGCCGGATATTGATACAGATGAAGCTGAAAAGGGCATGGCCCGCACAGAGGCAATCATCTATTCCATGACACCTGAGGAAAGACGAAATCCAAAGCTTCTTAATCCAAGCCGCAAGGCTCGTATAGCAAGAGGAGCAGGTGTGGATGTATCAGAGGTCAACAGACTTGTAAAGCAGTTTGAGCAGACAAAGAAGTTCATGAAGCAGATGCCCGGTATGATGGGCGGAAAGAAGGGACGCCGTGGAGGCGGTGGTCTTGGAGGCTTATTCAAAGGACTTCCGTTTTAATGGATTTCATTAAAGAATTTCATGTTTTGTTAACAAAAGTATTTATTTTACTTTTGATATATATTATTCAATAAACCTATGAGGAGGTGAAACAAAATGGCAGTAAAGATCAGATTAAGAAGAATGGGACAGAAGAAAGCTCCTTTCTATAGAATCGTAGTTGCAGACTCTAGATCACCAAGAGATGGAAGATGCATCGAGGAGATCGGAACATACGATCCAACTAAGGATCCTAGCGAGTATCATGTAAATGAGGAATTAGCTAAGAAATGGTTATCAAACGGCGCACAGCCAACTGAGACAGTAGCTAGAATCTTCAAGAGTGCTGGTATCGAGAAATAGGATAAAGAGGTGGCGTAATGAAAGAATTAGTTGAAGTAATTGCAAAATCTCTTGTTGAACATCCGGATGAGGTGGTTGTCACCGAAAACGAAAAAGAAGATGCAGTTATCATCGAACTGAAAGTAGGGCCTTCCGATATGGGTAAGGTCATTGGAAGACAGGGACGAATTGCAAAAGCAATCCGTACTGTAGTTAAAAGCGGGCTTCTTTCAAAGAGCAGCAAAAAGGATGATTGTAGATATTCTGCAATAATTAACGAAATCGGAGCTGTGGAGACATAGCTCCTTTTTTAAAGGGAGTTTTTTATGGAAGATTTATTAAAAGTTGGCGTGATCACCACGACACACGGTGTACGTGGCGAAGTCAAAGTTTACCCTACCACAGATGAACCGGAGCGATTCCTTGATCTGGAGTATGTATTGCTGGATACCGGAAAAGAACTTCGAAGACTGGACATAAAAAATGTCCGTTTTTTCAAAAATCTTGTTATCTTGAAATTTGATGGAATTGATAATATAAATGATATTGAAAAATATAAGGGCCGCGATCTGTGGATTCCACGTGAGGAAGCACAGGAACTGGATGAAGATGAATATTATATAGCAGATCTTCTTGGAATGAAAGTGCTTCTGGAAGACGGATCAGAATTTGGAACATTAAAAAATGTCATGGAAACCGGAGCAAATGATGTTTATATTGTAGATCGTGTGGATGGCGAGGAAATCCTGCTTCCTGCGATCCATGACTGTGTTCTTGATGTGGATGTGGAAAAAAATACCATGACTGTACATTTGATGAAAGGGCTTGTTTAAATGAATTATCATGTACTTACATTATTTCCGGAAATGATCGAGAACGGAATGAACACAAGTATTACAGGCCGTGCCATTACAAAGGGACTGTTATCACTGGAAGCGATCAATATACGGGATTTTGCATTCAATAAGCACCAGAAGGTAGATGATTATCCTTATGGCGGCGGAGCCGGAATGCTGATGCAGGCGGAGCCGGTATATCTGTCTTATGAATCCATTGCAGAACGTATTGGAAGGAAACCCCGCGTGATCTTTCTGACTCCTCAGGGAAAAACCTTCAATCAGGATATGGCAAAAGAGTTTGCCCTGGAAGAAGACCTGGTTTTCCTCTGTGGTCATTATGAGGGAATTGATGAGCGTGTTCTGGAAGAAATCGTAACAGACTATGTTTCCATTGGTGATTATGTACTTACCGGAGGAGAACTTCCGGCTATGGTCATGATGGATTCTATTTCCAGAATGGTACCAGGTGTTCTGAATAATCAGGAATCCGGTGAGACGGAATCCTTTTCCGGGAATCTTCTGGAGTATCCCCAGTACAGCCGCCCGGAGGAATGGCATGGCAAAAAGGTTCCGGAGGTGCTGCTTTCCGGACACCATGCCAATGTGGATAAATGGAGAAGAGAGCAGTCTATCATCCGTACAGCCAAATGGAGGCCGGATCTTTTACCAAAAGCTGATCTGACCAACAAAGAGTGGAACGAGGTCCGCAGGCTTCGCAAACAGTGGAAAAGAGGAAGTGGAAAAAGTAATTATGAAAACATCAGATTTTATTATGATCTTGCCGACAGGAACTGATCGCTCAGGATCCGCTGGAGGACAGAAGTTCTTCCAGACTGATGCATCTGTCCCTGAAAGATGGAAGTATCGAACATCGTCATTTTACCGATATACTGGATTACCTGCATAAGGGAGACTGTCTTGTGATCAATGATACCAAGGTTATCCCGGCACGTCTTTATGGTCACAAGGAAGAAACTGGAGCGCTGATCGAGATCCTGCTTCTGAAACGCCGCGAAAATGATATCTGGGAGTGTCTTGTAAAGCCGGGAAAAAAAAGCACGTCCCGGTGCAAAGATCACTTTTGGTGACGGTATCCTGAAGGGTGAGATCATTGATATTGTAGATGAGGGAAACCGTCTGATTCAGTTCCATTATGAGGGGATTTTCGAAGAGATCCTGGATCAGCTGGGAGAAATGCCGCTGCCGCCGTATATTACCCACAAGCTGAAGGATAAGAACCGTTATCAGACTGTATATGCAAAGAATGAGGGATCTGCTGCCGCACCTACCGCAGGACTTCACTTCACGCCGGAGCTTCTTGAGAAAGTAAAGGAGAAGGGTGTGAATATTGCACATGTAACTTTACATGTAGGTCTCGGAACCTTCCGCCCGGTAAAGGTAGATGATGTAGAAAAGCACCACATGCACTCGGAGTTTTATATTGTGGAAGAAGATCAGGCAAAATCTGATCAATGATACAAAGAAAAATCGGCGGAAGAGTGATTTCTGTGGGAACTACCAGCTGCCGTACTCTGGAGTCCGCAGCCGGAGAGGATGGAATCGTGAAGGCCGGAAGCGGATGGACAGAGATCTTTATCTATCCTGGATATAAATTCAAAGCTATCGATGGACTGATCACCAATTTCCATCTGCCGGAGTCAACGCTTCTGATGTTAGTTTCAGCCCTTGCCGGAAAAGAACATATTATGGCTGCTTATGAAGAAGCTGTGAAGGAAAGATATCGTTTCTTCAGTTTCGGGGATGCCATGATGATCGAATAAAAGTCCAAAAGTTACTCTTTATATTAATAATATCCCAACGGATCGTAGCATGGAAACATGCAGCACAGGATCTGTTGGGATATTATTTTTTGGTTATGCTATTTATTCTTCATTGTCAGAGCCTTCCAGATGTAGCGGATGAAGAATCCGCGGCAGGAATCGCAGCACTGCATTCCTCTATCTTGGATTTGATCCTGGATGCCTCATCTCCGGATGCAGGAGTTGGCTGATAATTGTTGTAGCCATCTGCGGAAGAAATAGAGCAGGGAATGATATTGGTCACGTTATCAGCCTGTACGCCTTCTGAGGTGACAGTGAAGGTCTGCTGGAAGATCATGGTGTCCATATCACTTGGA
>ENA-OQEL01000085-OQEL01000085.1-human-gut-metagenome-genome-assembly--contig:-NODE-85-length-35299-cov-4.399039_pt1 | contig 35299 bp, 46 predicted proteins | sample MGYA00242796_ERZ504637 | MGnify/ENA primary metagenome ERZ504637 (study PRJEB26092, sample SAMD00036306) | human gut metagenome | host: Homo sapiens | study: EMG produced TPA metagenomics assembly of... | reverse complement strand
GGCCGTACATCCTATAATTTCGTGCAGATCTTGAAACGTTTCGACATAATGACCGATTTCAAGACGAAGAAGTCAACGAAAAGGGCTGTACTCGGCAGTGGTAAGCCCGGAGATAAAGAATTTCATGTTCTCGCTCTATAACCTCTTGGAACTTCAGGATTACCGTAGCCTGCCCAGCCGTTACCGCTATTTCTATCTGGAACTTTCCAAGATGGTTTACCTGATCAAGTATAAGACCACCAAGAATGAGGCTCCTTTTTATGTGCTGACAGTCGATCAGCTGGCTAAAAAGCTCGGCATAGAGATTGCCGAACCCAAAAGACCGGAAAAAGAAGGTCGCCTCGATACTGAAAAAGATGAATACTTACCTGAAATATACCAATTTCAATTTCTCTTTTGTGAAAGGCGATCATGAGAGATGGGCATATACCGTGTTGTTCTCGTTTCCTAGGCATACGCTGCACTATTTTGATGAAGGACAATATGCTGTCGTGGTGAAGAAATTCTATAAGAACCTGCTTGGGCTGTATGTCGAGATTGCCTACCCGGACACGGATATGGCTGTCAGGAGGAAGAAGATCAAAGAGGTGGAGGAAGATGCCGGACTGTATAAAGAGTTCCTTTTATGGGCAAACTCCCCGGAAAGCGTAGAAAAGAAGAAACAGATATATATCAGTGATTTCGTGGCTGTATTCGGCAGGTTTCCGGAAGGATGGGCACAGGAAGAGTTGGAGAGTGCCAATGGAACGGAAGTTGCTCCTGCTCCTGAAGAGTTCATATCTCCGGAGACGGACGGGGCGGTGAACATGGACGATCCAGCTGTGTAGAACCGTCCACGTTTCACGGTTTTTTATAGAATTAGTTGTGTAGAAGTGTCCCTATTGGGGTGATTAGATGTGTGGAGTCATCCGCTTTGCCTGTTTTAGTTGTGTAGAAGTGTCCCGTTTGTTGCTTCTAGTTGTGTAGAACCGTCCACTCCTTTTGCTTTAGTTGTGTAAAAGCGTCCGGTTTCACTTGTCAGCTGTGTAAAACCGTCCACCCGTTAATGAAGGGAATAGGTAATCCCTGTTTTTTTTATATGTCGGTATATCAGTGAAATAAAAGAGAGAAATTTTTAAATAAAAGGTATCGGCTGTGTAAAACCATCCACCAAAATACATAATAAAGACCTAAACTCCTAACCCCTTTAAATATCCCCAAAGCGATAACATAGAAATGACTGGGAAAATAAATTTTCCCTTCACATGCCCTATACGTACTTTCGGAAAAAGATTTTTCGGAAGTATGTGTTGATTTTCACGTTTTTTTATATGATTGGAAGGCGGTTCTGTTCATCTTCTGTATCCGAATTAGTTTTTCAGGGCGTTCCCTTCTGACCGGGCTATTCGTTGCAAGTCCTCGTTACCCTCCAGGCTTTTCCCTGCTATCCCTAACGCTCTACGCTCCGGCTATGCCGGAAGAGAGGTATGATGATTTTTTTCCTGAACTGATAGGAACATTGCGAAGGTAGGCGTGGCCGGAACGCCCGATATTGAAAAGCCAAATCTCCATCCTCCCATTCCGGGAGGTAGTATTTACCAGTTCAATCCCGTTCTGATCCGTCTTTCCCGCTTTCTCTTCAATGCACTGTTCCCAATCAGTTGAGGAAAAATTTATGGTTGGGGCGACAAGCGATGTTTGCGAGTATTAATCTTTTAATTTTTGGCAGTATGAAAACGAAGAGAACCGTATTTGAAGTGAATGACGTTTATCGGGTGATGGAAAACAGCGAGTTGATTTATACCTTGACGAACAGTGAGAAACTGAAACGTGAAGAATATAAGTATGAACAGATGGAAATAGAAGGATTGTGCTTGTCTGATGTACTGGAAACACTAACACCCAGCCGTAAAAAAGTCGCTTATGCGGCGATTGAGCTATATAAACGGCTGAAAGAAGGGCAAGTTGAAAGTCCTGCGCTTTTATCCAGCAATAATGTTTATAAAATGATGCATCCTGTTTTGTGCGATATAGCTACTGAAGAGATGTGGGTGCTGTTGCTGAACAGTTCGTCCAAACTCATCCGTAAAGTCCGTATCTCATGCGGCGGGATAAATACCGCCCCTGTGGATATACGGGTTATCATGAAGCAGGCATTGTATTATAACGCCGTATCTTTTATCATGGTACATAACCACCCATCAGGAGCACGCAAGCCCAGCAGTGCGGATGACCGCTTGACGGAAGCAGTTAAAAAAGCCGCTGAAACATTAGACATCCGTTTGGTTGACCATGTGATTGTGGCAGGCAATAACTATTATAGCTATGCGGACGAGGGAAGATTGCAAAATAGGTAAGGTGGACGGGAGAAATCCCGTCTGCCCGGGATTTCGGCTTCGGGGTTCTTTTTTGGCAGTCACCCCAAAAAAGAATCCAAAAAAATGCTTCCCGGACTATCGGATGCGACATCGTAAAATACGCAAAGACGTGGCTTTTCAGAATAAATACATATCTTCGCGCCAAAGGTGATCGGAATGAATGTATTTTCTACTTTTGATACAGGCGTTATGGTGGCTCTCTTACTGGGCATTGAGTTTCTTAGAAGTGATATCCGAACGATTCTCTATTGTAAAAGGAATGATCCCAGGATTCTTAAGAGTTGCTTATATACGCTGCTTATATTATTGACCAGCCTTTATTCTATTGTGGCCGGAGCCATGCTTCATCCGGAACCCGTACCTGTTTATGAGTTGATACCCGGTTTTCAATATGGGGTTTATGGCTTTTCTTTTTCGTTTATATTGCTCGCTGTTGCATGTCTTTATCGTAAAACATTACCTTTTGTCCTTTTGGGCTACGCTATGATATATGTGATCGGTGTATTGATACCACTACTTAGGTATGTAGTGTCTATGATGGATTATTTCACTCGCACAAGGGTATAGCAGGTTAATTTCTTGATTGTATCGGATTGCCCTTTCTGTGGGCTGCCTCCCCCGGCTTCTTTCCTCCGATCCGAGTCCGGCTTTTTGCTCGGCAAAGGTTTCGGGATTCCGCAAATGGCAAGTTACGGCCATGCGCCTTTACTGTATGGAAAATAACGATGAAGAAGTGTCTTCCCGACATTTTCCATAAGTGAAACTTGGCTTATTGCTTGCAATCCAGACCTTGATATGCCGAAAAAAGGCTCAGAACTCAGATGGGGAATGACATCAAAAAAAGGTCGGCTGACCAAAGACCTTCCCGATACAAAAAATGAAAAGGTCTTGAATCTAGCTGAAGAATAAATCAGATGTTCAACTTAAATAATGCTAATATGGAAAATTTGATTACACAAATCAACAAAGAGAGATTGGTTAATAGCGACACAGCTCTTATGATGAAGGAATTATACTATTACGTGCCTTGTGAGTATTGGTATGACAAACAGGATAGGCTACGCACCGATATTGAGGGAAGGAATACCCCGATGTATATGTGCGAGTGCCCGACACTGGCAGCATGTATCCAATGGATGATACAGACTCGTGAATATACGTTTCAAACAGAACAAAACGTGGCGGTCTGGCATGTGGTTGTGAGGGCTGGAGATTATGTGTTGTATGACTCCGAAAGTAATGCGGACGCTTTTTGTTGTTTGGAAGAAGCATTGGAAAAAGCGGTACAGGAGTGCATGGAGTTATTGTATTAAAATTAAAAAAATCAGTCCCCGTGAAGGGGACTTTCCTATAATCTTGCTGAGAGGTGGAATTGCAGACGATCTTTGAGAATCATCTTTGAAGGATGGGCAGAGGTTTATTCGTTATTTGTTATTTTTGTTCTCGGATTTCAGCGCAATTCCATTCCTTCTTAATAGGCGATATACTGTTCCGCTACTGCCTATGTTTAATATTTTCTGTATCTCCCTTACCGGCGTTCCGGATTCATAGAGTTGGATGCAGCTTTTCTGCTTGGCGATGTTGTTTTTGTTGATAAGTGTCTTTCTGCCGAATTTGACACCTTTTTCCTTGGCGATTCTTCTGCCTTCTTGGGTTCTCTCATAGATAAGGTCTCTTTCAAACTGAGCGAAAGCACCGAGAATGTTGTTCATCAGTTGGCCGATTGCGCCTTCCGTACTGATGTTGTCTTGCAGTGAGGTGAATTGGATGCCCCTATTCTTGAAATCTTCCAATAGCGTAAGGATATTCTTCAGCGAACGGCCAAGCCGGTCCAGCTTATATACGACAAGTGTGTCGCCTTCCCGGAGAAAGCTCAGGCAGGCATCCAGTTCCGGGCGGTTTTGTTGACGTCCGGTCATTTTCTCAGAGAAGATTTTCTCGCATCCGGCAGCCTTCAACGCTTCCAGTTGCATATCCAGATGTTGTTCCTTGGTGGAAACACGGGCATATCCTATTTTCATCCTGTTTTCGTATTTAAATGTGTAATGAAGGTTTTAATTCTTCACTTTTTCAAATATGAAGACATTAATTCTTCATATTCCTCACGACTGTATTGGTTGAACCCCTTTTGCTTCATTGCCAAAAGAAGCCTTTCCAGTTCTCCGATAGTCACTACCTGTTTGCCGATAACGGTAAATTGTTCCCATTCTCCCTTTTCGTTGAGCAGGTATTCCCGGTGTGCAAAACAGTAAAGAGAACCATCGATGTCATTCCGTTTCTGCCATTGACGCAGGTGCTTCAAACTGGTGAAATCACGGGTGACAGTACGTGGAATGGGAACCAATACGTCAATTTCCATCTTGAATTTTATATTCTCTTCCGCTTCTCGCATGGGTGATTAGCTTATTTCATAATACATCAATTATCGTATGGGCAGGAAGTTCCAGTTTGGAGAAAGCAAACATTTTCTTGCCCAAATCCTTTAGCGATGCCCCAATATGATATACTTCCGTATTATCAATGATTAAGAAGCGGTCATGACTACTTTTGTAGGTTCTAGCTTCAATGGGAGGATATTGGTCATTGTGTTTGTTTAAATCAAGTTGGAGCTGTGCGTTTATTTTGTGTATAAATAGTAGCTGATACTCCACTGTTTCGTTTGCTCAACATGAGTAACACGGATTCATCTACATAGTTGTCGATAAGCACAAGTGAGCATTTGGCAGACTTTATTAAATCTGTAGCAAACTTATACGCATCGAATATCTGACCGTCAAAGAATATACCTTCCACCGGAGGCAATGAGGTGCGTACAAAGAAGTCTATCTTTGCATCATGTTCAGCAATGGTTTTCTCTATTTGGAAGAATCTATTGTTCATTCTATATTCCATGTCATTGAGCCGTTGGTTTATAGAATAACCTTTCAATAAATATTCTTTAAAATTTTATTTGCCCATTGCCTGAATTGCGTACCTCTTACGCTTTTAACTCTGTATCCAACTGAAATTATTACGTCTAGACTAAAGAACTTGACAGGCTTATCGGAATTAGCAATGTGCAAAAAATTGCACATTGCTTTTCTCTTCCAATTCCTTTTCCATTAAAAACATATTTATATGTTTGGTAATAACGGTTCTGTCACGTTAGAAAAGTTCTGCATATCTGCGCATTGTGTGAGCCTAAACGGTTTTCATCTTCTAAACTGTACTTCCAACCTTACAGCTTCATCCGGTTGGTATAGTATGATTTCTCCTTGCTTCTCCATTATATGTTTCGCTTTTATTATATTGTTGCAAATGTACGAAAAAGAAACGTTATAAAGTCTGTTTTTTCCGTAAGTATTACCTTAAAAATTTGTTCCCTTTTTATTTTAATAAAACAGAAACATTCTGCTGTCTTGTTGTTCATAGTTGGGGTATCAAATAACTAAAATTCAAATGGAAACATTTTAATGCACGTTTGTTTGTTAGAAGCCGGAGAAAAGGACACAAGACATGATAAGAAATCATATGTCGGGGAGCGCCGTACGGCAAGGGGATACACCAGCACTCTCGACGAGTGAAGCCGTTGGCCGGGTTATCGGTGAAAATGGGAAAAAGTTAGTTTTTCTTTTGGTGTTGTTATAACTTTATCTATATTTGTATCGTGATAATCAACTTATAAAGTTATAACATTATGGTAACGAATATTATTCAGATTGGAAACAGCAAGGGGATAATACTTCCTTCCGAAATATTGAAACAGTTGCGTTTGTCCTTGAAATCGACTGTGAGCGTTTCTTTGGACGGGAACAATATTGTGATAAAGGCACAACCACGGCAGGGATGGGCGGAAGCTGCCAAACGTGCCCATGAGAATGGGGATGATGAGTTGCTTATCCCTGATGTGTTTGAGGATGAAAAGTTTGAGGATTGGACATGGTAGAACAGTATGGAGTGTATTGGGTAGAGTTAGACCCTACCCGTGGGGGTGAAATGGCAAAGACACGGCCATGTGTTGTTGTCACTCCTTCAGATTTGAATATGTACCTTACAACAGTAGTCATTGTTCCGATAACCTCCACGATAAGGAACTATCCTTACCGGGTTCTGTGTTCTGTAGCCGGGCGTGAAGGAGAGATAGCCACTGATCAAATTCGCACGGTGGATAAAAGCCGTATAAAACGAAAAATTGGAGAACTTAACAACAGGGAAATAGAGGAACTGAAAGAAGTGTTTCGACAAATGTTTTGTGAATGATGGAAGAGAAAGAGAATAAACCTACTTGTAAGGATTTTGCGGAGTATCTTAAAAAATGTGCCGAAGCCTATGCCAAGCATGGGAGCCAGGAACTGACTAACAGTGATGGAGAGTACCAGGATATCTTTGATGATCTGTGCCAGCTTCATGGAGATTTTGACCATGGAGCAAACCGAATCATCTCTTTAAAGGATATGTTTATAGAATACTTTAATGTAAAGTAACACTCCATTGGGCGAGGGCAGGGCTTGCTGCGGATGCCAGACTTTAAATAATCCATTGGATTAATTATCTTTGCACGCTAATTTTCAAATTATAAAGAAATGACTAAATCGGAATCGTAAGGAAATATCTGCCAGAACCGGCATCGACGGCAAAGCGGTGCTTGCTGTTGTGGAAGGATTCATGAACGAGGTAAAGACTTCGTTGGGCAAGGAGGAAAATGTCTATCTTCGTGGATTCGGTAGTTTCATAGTGAAGAAGAGAGCGCAAAAGACAGCCCGGAATATCTCTAAGAATACTACTATGATTATTCCGGCTCATAACATACCGGCATTTAAACCGTCTGACGAATTTTTGAAAATGGTAAAACAACAGAACGCATAATAGGTAAACACAATGAAAGATCAGTTACGATTATTGAGAGACTGTATCAATAATGATCGTCCGGCAGTTGTCTTTCAGGGAGACGATTTTTGCGCTCCTGAGATTTTGGAAGCAGCAAAAGAAATTTATCGTAAACATGGTTGTTCCGAAGAATTTCTTTTTGACTGGCAGCTGCTTATCAATGAGGTGAAGGCTTACCAGTTAGAAAGTCCGGCAACTGTCAAATTGCCGAAACTCTCCCCAACAGAAACGGAACTGGTGCGGGAAGAGATGACTAAACGCTAAAAAATATTCTCGTTTAATACGCACCTTTTATTCTTCAGGCAGCGTATTGAACGGGATGGGATTAAAATGTTGGCGAACCTGCTTTTTTCGAAAGTTCCTGCCAATAGTTGAAGTCACCCGGTGAAAGATGCTCTTGCATCCAGTCACGCATACCAATATCGTTTCTTTCGTTCACATATCTCGTAAACGGAATCATTGTCTTACATGCTTCAAATCCGAGCATTCTCATATGGCGTGAAATATTGGGAGGAAGATCTTCCAACCACTCTTTATAATACATTATCAATCTGTTTTCTTGGATTGGAACCGCTTGTTGGTGATAAATATAGCTGGCGTTTCCGATTCTAATATCTCTGGCCTTATTTTCCCGTTCTTCTTCAGGTAGCCGACTTAAATATTCAGCTTGCGCTATTCTGCATTTGGAGTTTGGATGTTCCATGGTATCTTATATAATTAAGACTCTTCAATGATACGGTTCATCAAATCACATAATTTTTTGGCAGCTATGACGGTCTGCGCAAGCAGGATAGGGGCATTCCTCAAAGGATGCCTGATTATCCGTAACTATGAAACCTCCGGAACGACATACATAACTTACCGGATGAAAATAAATATCTTCCTTTTTCGGTCTATAAGTACATAGTCTTATAAGGCTGTTCAGCTCTTTGCAAATTTGCTCACATTTTTCTTTGGGATAATGTGGCAAATCACCGAATGCTTCGTAGGGGACAAAGGCAAATGCTTTGTCATCCCACATGACAGGTGTGTAATTCTGTACCATTTGTTATTTGGAATAAGGATGGCTGGCAGATTCCGTATTTCTGTATCAGTTAGGTAATCCGTCACTATTTAAGTGCGCCTGGGCAAACTCCCGGAGGTTCGTTTCGGCAATGCACTTTTCATAAATCTCATCCAATACTTCTTGCATATTTTCTACTTTATTGAATTTTAAGGGGCTGCCGTTTGTTGCGGCTTGCCTTTCCAGTTGTTCGATGATACTGGGAAATATCCCACGCAATAAACCGACGGTAGCTACGGCTGTAGCTGGTTCTACCTCTATTGTAATCTTTTTCTTTTCCATATCGTTGTATTATGTTATCAAAAGTAATAATTATTAGGATATTGGTAAGCATTTCTTCTGAAAAACTTTTTAAAGATATTGTTTTAAGATGGCATACTGTGTTTTTGCGTTCACGCAGTATTCTTTCCCACCCTCCCCTTCATCGGAATGGCTGTCCTCATTCCCGGCTTGCCCGTAGTCATCCGCTATGCGGCTGATTATGGGTAAACCAGAAAAGAGAAGTTCCAAACGTGGGCGGGATTGCAATGGTCATCATCCGGAGCTTCGGCATTGCCGAAACAACCTCCTTCTTCCGTATTGCAGTCCCTTCCTTTTACCGTTTGTCCCGGCAGTCCGTTGCTAACCCGTTCCCCCCTGCCACCTGTGACAGGGAGATAGGAATACGGTTTTGCAGGCAAAACCGTATGGTTTGTTTTACTTTCCGTACTGCCCTTTTCCTTGTTTTCTGCCTCCCCTAATGTGCGTTTTTCATAGCTCCATCTGAGACCCTTTGTTTTTGAACGGCAAATTTATTTCGGTGGATGGATACGAAAGAGTTCCGGTCTTCGCCCTTTGTACCGAAAAAAAATAACGCCGGACGGCTTCGCTGTCCCCAACATTTTTTTGTCGTCCAAAACTTTTCTCAATCCCTCCTTCCTTATTGATGCGTGCCGTGAAAAAAAAAGCTCATAAACTCAGATGGGGCATGAAAGCTCTAAAAAAAAGTCGGCAGAAAGAAAAGGCCATCCCAGAAAGGGGTTTTAAAAAAAGGTCTTTAAATCTAGCTGAAGCATAAAATTAGAAGTTTAACAAACTAATTAACAGAAGTATATGCAAATCATTCAATTTGTTTTTTCGGTCATCATCGCTCTTTGTGCAGTGGCTATGTTTGTCGGAGCGGTAATAACGCTAAGTCCGATAAAGGTTGTGTCGGTTACGTTGTTGGCTCTTATTTGCCTATTCTCCTTGTTTCTCGTGAAATTGGCTTATTGTGAAATGAAATCTAAAAATGATATACTATGAAAGTGTCAGAACAATTTAAAAGTACCATCAAGGCATACCTTGATAATATGGCAGCGGTGGATAGTCTGTTTGCTCCAGTCTATCAAAAACCTACAAAGAATATAGATAATTGCATTACCTATATTTTAAACCAAGTGAAGAAAAGCGGTTGCTGTGGTTTTAGTGATGATGAAATTTTTGGTATGGCGTTGCACTATTATCAGGAAGATAATATTGAGGTGGGTAGCCCATTGAAATGTAATGTAGTCGTAAATCATCATGTTGAATTGTCAGAGGAAGAAAAGAAAGCGGCTCGTGAGGCTGCTATCAAAAAATTGCAGGAGGAAGAATTGGCAAAGTTGAAGAAGCGTCAACAAGCCAAACGTGAGAACAACACCGAAGTACAAACCCAGTTAACTCTTTTTTGATATGAAACCCAAGACAAAATTACAAATGGAAATCGTGAATGGGAGCAGGAAGTTAGCTCCCGTTTCAGAGGCCCAAAAGCGTTATGCCTATAAACATTGCTTTGTGCATTATTTCAAGCGTGATGCAAAGGGGAATTGCTTTTGTTTGGATTGTGGGCATACATGGCGGGATAAGGAAGATAAGAAAAACTGTAAATGTCCTCATTGCGGTATGAATCTGAAATTGGAGAATAGCAGGAAAAGGACGGCTATATATAAAGAATATTTTTGTGTGATTACTACATACAAGCAATATCAAGTTATCCGTTTTTTTATGGTGGACTGCCGACTGAAAAAAGGGTCTCCGGCTAATTACTTTATAATTGAGGCGGTACAGTGTTGGATGAATAAAGAGGGCAAGACAGAAACGCTGTCTTTGCTGCGGGGCATGTCTATATTTTATTACGATGCATGGATATATGGAAGTTCTTTGGAATTGCGTAAGCGGAATGTGCATCATGACCGTATTTATGATATTTGTCCGGCAGTTATCTATCCGAGAATGAAAGTGATACCCGAACTTACGAGGAATGGATTTAAGGGTGTCTTTTATGATATTTGTCCGAGTTCCTTCTTTATGACATTATTAACTGATAATCGGATGGAGATATTATATAAGGCAGGGCAAATGAATTTGTTCTTGAGATTTTTAGAGAGAAAATACGGTATGGATAAGTATTGGACGTATGTAAAAATCTGTTTAAGACATGACTATGTGATACATGATGCGGACTTGTGGCTGGACTATGTGGATATGCTGATAGAAAATAAATTGGATGCGAGAAATCCTCATTATTTGTGTCCGTTGAATGTAGAAGAAGCGCATGATTGGGTGATGGGGAAATGTAAGAAGAAATATTCTGAAAAGGATGAAAAAGACTATATTGCTGCCAAATCACGTTTCTTTAATCTTTCGTTTGCGGATGGAAATATTATGGTTCGGGTATTGGAAAGCCTTTCGGACTTTTACAAAGAGGGAAAGTTGTTGCATCATTGTGTATTCAGCAACGCCTATTATAAGAGAGAAGATTCGTTGATAATGTCGGCAACGGTGGATGGAAGGCGCATGGAAACGGTGGAGTTTTCACTTAGCAGGATGGAGGTGTGCCAGTGTCGTGGAAAGTCTAACCAATTATCAGCCTATCATGACCGGATTCTGAATTTGGTACGGGATAATATACCATTGATAAGGGAAAGGATGGTAGTGTAATGAATAGCCCACACATCTAAATGTGTGGGAGTTCTTTTTTGGAATACGCCCAAAAAAGAACCCCAAAAAACGTTGTCGCTACACATCGTTACGCTCGGATTATTTGCTTGCCGGCTTTAGTTTGCCGATACATTTTTCCATGTCGGGAGACAATAGGAAAGAAGCCGTCTTTTTCTGCTGCACCCCTGAGTGTGGCTGGACGATGGCATACCTGCATTTTAATATCTTGCCGATAACTTCCGTACTGTCACGGTGCAGGTACATGGCTTTCATGGCATCCGTTGCTTTCAGGCTTTTTTCGGCTTCCATATAGGCGGAAAAGGACGGTTTGAATAAGGCACGGGGGCTTTCCGCTTTCTGTATGACAGCGGATAATTGTGCGCTTTTGTTGTTCAGGTAGCGCAGGCTGTCCGATACGGTGACGTCTTCTGTTTCCAACACTTCCAGTAGTTCGAACTTTAAATCCGTCCAGGTGCCGTGAGAATCTGTCTGAACCCATTCCGCAATGGCCTTCTCATAGCCGGGTTTGCTGCATGAGGAAAAGGTAATGAGCAGCATACAAAAAAATAAATGCTTGATATTCATATTGATCTGATTTTATAGGTTGTCGTATTATGTGATGGAGCAAATCTATGAGGTTACTGGCCGTCCTCCGTGGAGGAACAGATGCCACACGAGATTTTCAGATCATCGTTCCAATCCTTGTTTTCCGAAAGTTCGACGTTCTTCAGTTCCCGTACCTTGTTGCGGAGTTCATCGTTACTCAGGCTCTCGACATCAGTCGTATCGCCATGAAAGTAACGATGCAGCCATAGGGTGTACTTGTGCCCTTGTTTGTCGTTGTCAAAGATGCTCCGGAGCTCCTTTACCTGGTTCTTGTCAAGAATCAGGCGTAATAGCCTCATTTGTCCTTCCGTGAATGTCCCTTCCGTAGATACATATACAAGATTGAGGTCGCTCCCGGAATGGCGTAATTGATAGTGGGAGATACAGTCTATAAATGACTCCCCGATGTAGAGGATGTCTATCGGGCGGCTTTTGTCATGGTTGCTGGTTGCCAGACAGTCGAACTTGCCACCGATAATCCCTTTGAATGTTTCATTTCGTTGAGAAATGGCTTGCACACCGTTTTCATTGTACATCTTGATGCACACGTTGCGGTAAACACTCCCTTTGTTCTTTACCTCACGAATAAATAAAGTGTCTTTGAAGAACCGGCTTTCAATGCTTTCTTTCAGGATACCTCTTTTTTGGAGATAATTGCCCTTGTAGGGTTGTAGCTGGCTCAAGTAGAATTGAAGTTCGTCCGCTCTCATGCTTGTGTTACCTACTTCATATCGGCTTTTTTCGGGTGTCGTGATGCGGTTGGTGTTGATGTAGTTCTGAAGGATCTCCCCCACCTCGCGCAAGGTCGGCATTTTTCCGGTTGTTTCAAATAGATGTTCCTGCATCAGATCCATGATACTGCGGCCACGCACGCTGTCGCTATGCACGTCCCAATAAGTATATTGGTTCTGCGAGTTCCGCTTGATGACGATGGTATGCGTTCCGTTGCTCATTTTGGGACAGGAGTTGGAAGAGCCTTCCACGATTTTCCATCCCAGCTCCAGCAGGAAATCGGGCAGAGAAATGGTTGTTTTTATCTGATTGAAATCGACTTTCATACGATTGATGGTTAGATGGTTTCTATAATATCTTCTGGAAGAAAGTACCGGATTGATTCCTGATGTTCTGGTTCTTGCTTTAGAAAAAGGACGAGATGTACTTCTTGACCGTCTTTGATAAACGGAAGATGGGCAGCTTTTTCTGATAGAGTCCGGGCTAATCGTTGAGCATCTTCTTTGTTCGTCCATTTACATTCTCCAATGAGTATATGTTTCTTGTCGAATGATTCTGCAACAACATCCAATTCTATCATTGTCCCCTCTTTGTTGCCTTCAGGAAATATTTTTCCCCACCATCTGGAGGCGATATTATAGACAATACCGTCAATCTCGTTGCCACTTATATATTGTCGGCAAAGATGCTCCCAACAGTCACCTACATGTTGGGTAAATTGTGCGTTAATGAGGTGCATGACGGTATCGATACGCCTTAATTCCAAGATAGAACGGTGTGGAGCGATGAAACGATAATAGAACTGTAACATATTGTCATTGATGCGATAGATACCTTTTTTGACTCTTTTTCTCACTTTCGCCGAAAGGTATCTCACGTCTTATATAACCTAATTCTCGTAGTTTACTCAGAGGCTCGGATATCTGAGTTGCTTCTTTTCCCGCTCTTGATGCAATTTCAGTTATGCGGTTGACCCCATTTCCGATGATGGAAAGGATGGTGGAGGTTTGTATTGTATCTCGTAAATCGTCCCGAAGAAGTCGTTGCGGTTCTTCGGCCAATATGCCTTTGGTATCTAAAGCCAATTCCCGTATGGCAGTGTCCATATCTGGATAATCTGCACGTAACTCCCAGTAACGAGGAATGCCACCCCAGATGGAATATTCTTCTACTGCGGCAATTGTGTTTACATTTAAAGCTTGGCCGATGTAGGACACAGGAATTGGAGGCAGTTTGATAATTTCATCTGCCAATCCGTATAGAGGCTCTCTTTTGTCCAATACATATCCTTGCATGAGTTGTTGCGATGATCCGCAAATAATCAGGTCATATTTGAGCGTCTTTCCATTAAGCAACTTCTGGATAACAGAAGGTAATGAAGCACAACTTTTAACCATATAAGGAAATTCGTCCAGACAAACGGTTATACGTTCAGATAGCCTGTCGTTTAGTTCCAATAGTAGTGTTTCCCAATCAGGATAAACGACCTTATCAAATCGAGGTATGCTGTAGGCGATAGCTTTGGCAAACAAGGCTCGTTGGTTGGCCTCATTCGTTTGGTCACTCAGAAAATATACATCCTTGTCTTGCATGATCTCTTTAATGAGCGTGGATTTACCGATACGTCTTCTGCCGTATATGACAAGAAACTGGGGTGTTGTTCTTAAAAGAGCATTGCGCAATCTCTTCAAAGAATCCTGTCTGTCTATAAATTGGTTGAACTTCATCTGTGTTAGTTTTATATTATAAGTGAGAAAGATTATCTTTCACAAAGATAATAAAATCCGTTCAAGTGTAAAAGAGAAAATACCTGATTTTTGAATATGGTTGCTTTTTATTTTATGGTACTGTAAACCAAATCAACAGTAGTGTCTATACCGGGAACGGCCTCTAACTGTTTACTCTGGTTGAACACGCTTTCACCGTCTTTCTTTATTTGCAGGGTGATGGTTGCGTTCTCTTTTGAATAGAGGATGCCTTGCACGGTAATTTGGCTGACCGGCTTTTCCGTACTGTATTCCACTTTATCGGTGAAGGTCTCATCTACGGAAAATGCGGAGGTGCCGGTGCGTTCGTTCCTGAATTTCACGTCGTCAAGATTATATATATGTACACTGCCTTTGGGTGAGGTGCCGGTTACGGCTACGGTGATGTGATACATACCGGCTTTGTCTGTTTCCGGTTGGATTTCCTCTCTGTTGCATGAAGCCGCCAATAAGCAGGCTGCCACTAATAATGAATGGATTTTTCTCATGGTAGGATTCTTTTGTTGAATGTTATCGGATGATTTTTTGGTTCTGTCTTATGTGTCCCGGCTGCCGGAACTGCTTGACTTTTCTTTTAATTTGTCCTCTATCTTTTTAAGGATAGCGTTGACATCTTCAATGATTTTAATGTAGTTCTGCTGGATAATCTCTTCCAGGATTTCCAGTTCCATCTCTTCTTTGCCGTTGCCTAGTCTGACCGGCAAGGAGAAACGGGGTATCTCCTTCTCTTCAAAACGGCACATATCCATCTGCACGTTGAAGAATGGCGGCTTGCCTCCGGCAATCTTGCCGATGAAGTGCCCGGCTGCTTGCCCGGCAATGTCCCTTGCCTTTAAGACCTTTTCTTTTTGCAGGCTTTCCGTTACGCTGCCGCTTCCACTTGTCTGGTGGGAATAGGATTCCTGTGCCTCTTTTTTCTCGCCAAGCAGGTTCTCAATGTCCTTGGCCGTCTTCTCGTTTCCGGTCATGCCGTAGGCTTGTGTTCCGCAAGAGGCTTTCAGGATGTTGGCACTCTTCTCTCCATAGTCCCTGACCGCTTGGTTGAAGTCCTGGACGGCAAGGATGGTGGCGACATTGTGTTTTCGGGCGGTACCGATGAAGGTGTCGATGCCTTGTAACAGGATGGTCGGAAATTCATCTACCATGAATACGCTGGTTGCTTTGCCGGGATTGTTCATCTGCGACATCAGTACGCTGCCGATGCAGGAAATGGCGGGAGATACGGCCTCCTTGATGGTGGGCGCATTGCCTACGCATAACAGCGTTGGGTGTTCCTTGTTGGTTATATCCAAAGAGAACTCTTCTTCGGGAAGTGGTGACAACACCCAGAAGATGTATTTGTTGTTCAGGAGTACCAGCGGAGTCTGTGCGGATGATACGGCTCCGGCTGTCTGCTGTTGTGCGCCCAACTTCCAGGCAGTCAGCATCGAGGACATGTTCAATGCGATTTCAGGATCTTCCGACAGCCAATGGAATACCAGGTTGCTGTCCGAAAGGGCAAGGGCTATCACATGGGGCAACGTACAGATGCCAAGCTCCCTCTCCTTGAAACATTTGTAGGCGATTGAATAGACGTAGTTAATGGCATTGTTGGCCCAAAAGTCTGTTTTTTCTTTCCAACTGGCTTCCAGATTTTTCATCAGCGTGATGATGATGTTACGGATGAATAGCGATTCGTTGCCCTTTGACATATATTTCGGAGAGAGTACGTTTACCCTGACCGTGCGTGACATATCCACGAAATTGATATAGGCGAAACGGGGTGTCTCCACTCCTTTAGCCCGGAAGTATTCAATGCTTCCGTAGGCGATACGTGAGAGGATGGGTGACTTGTCCTTGGTGGGATCACCCTCCCAGTCGTACACGAATCCGGCATAGTTGCGCTCGGCGCACTGGTAGATGATTCCCTTGATCCAGCTTTCCGATTTACCGCTTCCCGGACCGCCGTCAATATAGACATTCTGCTGCGGCTTATGGATGACCAACGGCCCGGAGGTGGTCTCAAAGCGGAAGTAGAAAGCTGATTCTTCCCGGCTTAACCCGAAAATGCTGTCATCGGATTGGGCATGGCGCCGGATGAAATAAGGCAGAGTCTTGATGACAAGCAGCGTGTACGCCACAAACACAGTAGGAAACACAAATAGGTTATACCACGCTGATAACCGGCTGAATCCGATAACCAGCATGGATGCCGAAACCAATGTCATACTGGTGTAAACCCATTTCTTGTTTTCGTCTTTCACCTTGCCTACCGGGAAGAGAAAAGCAAGACCGCCGATCAGGATGACGTAGAGAAACCGGAATAGGGCATCCTTTTCCATCAGCCTTTCCCACATGGCCGGATTACGTAGTGGAGCGTATAATCCCGTAACGATAGCCCACTGAAACAGTACGGCTGTCCCGATGAGCGTGGATAGCAGGATCAGGATGAATGACAGGTCTTTCTTTTCTCTTTCCATGGCCGTTGCAATTATTGGGGTTGTCCGGTTGCTGTTCCGTCACCGTTCTCTTTTTTCTCAGCCTTTCCCAGTAGCTCAATGCGTGAGACGGTCAGGCTGACGGATGGGATGTGGCTACCGTCATCCTTCTGGAATACATCGGCATACACATCGCCGCAGACATATACCTGTGTCCCTTTTTTCAGATACTCAAAGACCTTACTCTCGTAATTTACGAAGCAGCATACCCATAGGGTCTGTTCCTCGTTGTTCACGTTCTTGTACTTGGTGGATACATGGAAGTTGAATCCTTTTCCGTTCTTGTTCTGCCGGGCATCCGCACCGACATAACCGATAATTTGTCCTGTAAACATAATGATGGTTTTTAAAAGTTTATAATCCGAGCTGTGGCTCATTCGTATTTTTCATGGCCGGTTCCGCTTCCATGACAGGCAGCGAAATGCCGAAAGTGCCGTATAGTGTTTCAAGGTTGCTTGCCGTGGGATGGTTGGCGGCGAGGTTTTCCAATTGTCGGGATGAAGGAATAAAACCTTCATTCTTCATCTGCTCCAATACCGGACGGTTGTCTTGCAGGACGGCCAGCGTAAACCGTTCCTCCGGTGTGAGGTACTGTTCCATCCGTGAGGCGTGTTCCTGAATCATATTACTGGCTTTGCCTACATCGGCAAGGATGTTATAGATGAATTTGGGATCTTCTTTCAAGGCTCCCAGCCAGTTCTTTAGATACATGGCATTCTCTTCCCGGATATAGGTGGATATGCCCAGGCTTTGCCCGACGGTAGCGGAGGTGAGTTCGGCAACCAGTTCCTCTTTGGCATATTGCTTGTCTCCGAAAATCACGCCTTTTTCCCGGTTCAGATGCTCAGGCTCCCCAGTCGAGTGCGCCATCTCATGAAGTAGTGTGGAGTAGAAATTCTCTCCGTCCTTAAACTGCCCCTTCAGGGGTACGACGATATGGTTATCTTCTCCCCTTGCATGGTAAGCACTATTTCCTTCCTTGGAATAAATGGGGCAGATCCATTGCTGTTCCCGTACCATCGCATCAATCAGAGGCACGGTGAGCATCCCTTGCTCGTCCTTGATGGCCGGTATCTTGAATTGCTCCTTCAATGCTTCCCATTTCTCCGGTTTCGTTTCCTGAAGATTGGTCTGCTGTACGTTGAACACATTGTATGTCTTCAGAAACGGCGTGACCTTATATTCCTGCTGCTCGTTTTTATCCAGGTTCTTATATACGTCGAAAGGTATTTTCTTTCCGTTCTTGTCTCTTACTGAGAAATTCCAGTAAATGACCGGGAATGACTTTTCTCCTTTCAGTATGTTAAGGCCGCTGTCTTTGGCTTGCATGAAGGTCATATAGACCGGCAGGCTGTACTGCTCTTTTTCCGAAAGTAGAAACAACATGAAGGAATTTACTCCGTTGTAGGTTCTTCCCTCGATATTTTGCGGAAGTCCCCCACCCTTTATCCCGAACCAAGGCTTCTGCCAGTTGTCTTCCACCTGCTTTATCTTTTCGATCATCAGTTCGGCGAAATGCTGTAATGCTTTGTCACTTGCTGTATCCATGATTTATTGGTATAGATTTCTGTTCTCGTAATCAAGCAGCCATTCTCTGGCCGTTTGGTTGTTTATCTCTTGCTGCTTGGCAGCCATCTCTTCTTGATAGGCTTGTGCAAGCTCTTCCTGTGCAAGTAGAAACTCTAAGTCACAGATTTCTCCTGCAATGTTTTTCTGTACTAATTCATCGTAATCCATAATTCCTGATTTTTTAGGTTATAAGTCATTGAAAGCCCGGTTGATGGTGCTGGCTATCGGACGGGCCATTTCCTTGCTGTTGTCGGGTTTGGGTGTGCTGGCCAGTTTGACATCTCCCAGTGTCTTTGTGCTGCCTTCCATCCCGAAAATCTTTTGTACGGCTATCAGCGTGTTGGCTTGCACACCCGTTTCACGCATCCGGGTAAGGTCTTGTTGGGTGAGCCGGTACCCTTCTTTCTGTATCTCTTGGATGACATGAAAGTTGTCGGTCTGTGCGGCATCCAACAGACGTGCGGCCTGCCTTTCATGTTCGCCCTGTTCTTCCGGCTTGGTGCCGAACAGCTGGATGACTTCATGGGTTTGCCTTTCATCCAGACCGTGTTCCTTACCGATTCCTTTGATAAACTCTTCACTGGGTTTATATCCTTCCTCTTTGAGCTTCCCGATTTTTTCAAAGTCATGTTTGCCCACCGCTTCCTTAAACTCGGCTTCCATATTGCGCCCCTCTTCGTGTTTTTGCTCTTTTGCAGCCTCTATGTTGGCCGCATGGGCTTCCAGTTTGGGGGTCATGGCCTTGATCAGCTCTTGTGCCTTGCCGGGAGTGATACTCTGTATGTTCTGTATCATGACTCCTTTCCTGTCATCCGTCAGTTGGATGTCGGCAATGAAGTAGCCTTCCGGACTGTGCAACAGCTTGTTCTCCAGTGCATGGCCGTTGGCGAGCAGGTATTTGTCGGCTTTGGTTAACTTGTAGCCGCCATATTCGCTGGTCTGCCCGATGATATCGGGAATCTTGATTTCCTGGTTGGTGCGCAGGATGACGGAGTTCAGATCCCGGTCAACTTGCAGCAGGATGTCCTTCTTATTTACGGTGATGGGTACGATGTCACCGGCAAGCAGCTGTTCTTTCTCTTTCTTGCCCAACTTCTTTCCCAGCACCTTGTCCGGGATAACCAACGCCTCTTTGCGGTAGAATACGGAGATTCCGTCATCGTTTAAACGGAGCTTCCCCGGTTTGCCGTGTATCTCCATCAAATCAGACATGATACCCTTTTCCAGCTTGGTGCCTTTCCCGTCGAGGATGTTCCCTTGCTTGTAGGCGTATTCATAGAGCGACTGTCCGGTGTAGCATACCTTCAGGCGATGGTCGATGACGGTAAAGCCGTCCTTGTCATGTCCCTTCAGGTTCTCCCACCGCTTGATGCTGATGCCCTCCTTCTCCAGCTCGGCGACATATTTAGGATCATTGGCACGTTCCTTGTTAAAAAGGGCGGATACACGTTCTTTTGATTGGTCACGAAGGCTTTCATCGTACTTTGCTCCGGCTTTTTCCCTGATTTCGCTTACGCTCATGCTCAGCTCTTCCCCGTCTTTGCGGAACCGGAAATATCCGTCCCGGTATTCGGTCTGATAGCCCAGTGATTCGGCGATGCCGCCGAACTGTCCCACGTTGTCGAACATATAGGTGTCTAATGCTTCTCTCAGTTTCATGGCTGTGGCTTGTATAAGGGTTCTGCGGAAAGGATGTATTCGTTCAACACGGCCAGCTTGATGTGCCGCCCGCCGTTTCGCTCGTAAATCTCGATCTCGAATACCTTATCATCGGGTATCGTGAATTTGTCGAAACCAAGTATCAGCCGGTTCCGGCTCTTGCCCTTGATTTTCGTATCAAAATCTTTCTGATAAATAGGTTCGATGGTCGTTTCTTGCTGGATGGCGTTCTTGCTCTTCTTCTGGTCACGCTGGAAACATTTGACAAACTCGATGTCGTAGTCGATGTATGATTTGTTTTTCAGGTCAAAGATGAAAAACATGAAGTCCTCATGCACATACAGATTGGCCATTGACAACTCAAACTTGTTCTCGATGACCCCCAGGCTGTAGATGTTGCGCTTCTTGGTGCGCAGCTCTTGGATGCATCTTTCCATTTCCTCGCTGTTCACATCCACATGGGCGGTATATTTGCGCTGGTCATCGAAATTGTAGGTGAATACGGAGGTATTGCCCCGTTTGATGGTGATGTGGTAAGTGTTCATGGCCTTATCCACCACAAACAGGTTGGAATATGCCACGGCATCTTTGGCGGTTGATACTTTCAACTGGTTGTTGTAGGCGGCCAGAGTGAAGGACACCTCGTTGCCGGGCGTTCCGTAAGCGATGTCCTCCGGAAAGAAGAACTCGGCCAGATGGAGGTCGCTGACTTCTGCCTGATAGTCATGGTGCTGCCATTTCCCGTTGTCCTCGTAAATGTTCGGGTGCGAATCCGTGCCGCTTTCGGGAAGGTAGCGGATGTGATAGGTGTAAACGCTTCCGTCGATGCAGACTACGGTCAGGTTGGTCTCTTCGGTGAATCCTTCCGCTTGCGCCGAGAGCCTGACGATATGGGGCGCCTCTTCTACCCGGCTGGCCATGACAAGCTCCTGTTCGCCGATGGCGATATCAGATACTTGCACAGGGAATACCAGGTGTTTCACACAGTCGAAAGAGATAAAGATGTCTTTTTGGCTGATGGCTTGTTGCCGGGGAGTGCCGTTTTCCTGAGCGAAGAGCGGCAGACTGCACACAAAGCAGTAAAACAGTAGATAAATATATTTCTTCATGTTGTCGATATGTTAAACGGTTCTTGAAAAAAAAGGCGGTGAATACGGTAATGCCCCATAGAAGAAGCAGGGTAATGCCGAAAGAAACGGTCAGCGGACGGATTTCTTTAAAGGCTCGTCCGTTCCGGCGTGATACGTAGATCCGATAGCCGAAAAAGACCGCTGACAGCGCAAGCAGGTAATTGAGAATGTCTATCATAATTTGTCTATCAATGTTTGAAGGGGATGATTTTTCTTGTTCGTTTTCTCTTGTTCCATTTGCTCATAGAGCTTCTGTAACTCCGCTTGCACGGCTTGCCTGCGCAACTTCGATTCCTGACTCTCTTCCTGGATATACATTTCGTAGTTGGACTTGAGATGTACCTTCACTTGTGAGAGGCTCATGTTCAAGATTTGCTTGGCTACCTGGGTGGTGGCGTTGACTACGCTGGTCACTTCGCTGGCCATCGTGCCGATGGAAGAGAGCGGCATGTCGATGTTCTGTACAAGACCTTGTTCCATACGCTTGGCTGCACTGGCTTTCAGGTTATTGGGCAGGTTCAAACCTTCCATGGCATCATTGTCGAAGACAACCACCGATACGGGATTGAGGTTGTCTCCTACCTTCAGGTTGCTGACCACCACATCGAGGCGGTTGGCTCCCAAAGTGGCGACACCGTAAAACAGCGTGTTGGCCGGTATCTTCATGCCGGATAGGGTTACGTCCTGAAGCAACCGCATCCGTACCGTACTGCCCGTGACTACGGTCTGGTCGCCGTGGATGCAAGCCCTGAAGAGGTTGCTGTTTCCCGGTGTGGAGGTCGGTTGGCGGCGTACCCGCTTGCCGTTTTCGGCACGGTAGATCGGGCCTTTTTGCATCAGGCTGTCGGCGGATGGATGGCCGGAAGGGTTGGCAGCGGCTTTCTCCGTTTTTCCCTCTTGGTCATAATTGACAATCCGTTCATACATGCGCTTGCGGTATTTGTCGGATTCTTCCAGTTCCTTGCGGATGCGTGAGTTCTTCTTGGCTTCCCGGATAATCTCGTTGAGCGCCTGCTCGTCCTCCAGTCCGTCCAGTTGGCTTTCCAGCTGATGAGAGAAGCGTCCGTTCCGGCCACCTCCGTATTCTGCCATGACTTCGCTGTACGGATCGTTCTGCATACGGCGGATGCGCTCCAGTGTGGCACGGTCATACCGTTCCTGCTGGTTTTGCAGCTCGAAGTAAAAATCAGATCCTTTGACTTGAGACTCTTTCAGGATGCGTGCCTTCTCCTGCTCTTCCAGTTTGTCCTGCTTATAGGCTTCCATCTTGTCGTTCACCTTGTCGGCCATTTCCGACTGTGGTTCCAGAAAGGCTTGCGAGGCGGTCTGTCTGTCACTCCCTGACGGCACGTTCCCGTCCTCACGGATGAAGAATACATAAAGGAAGAGGATGCCCAGGATTACCGGGATGGCCATCAACAGCTTGTTCTTGTCTTTGATAAGTTTATTCGGTTCCATGGTCGGTTGGTTTAGAGGTTTCTGACTGGTTTTCATTCTTGCCCGGAGAAGCTGCCTGCGATGTGTTGGCGCCGTTGCTTTCCACGGGTTCGGAATAGCGGACAATCCAATCTTCTATCTTGGCTCCGTGCGCATTTTCCTCGCTGCGGGACAGCATATCATAGATGGTGAACTCCGCTTCGATATTACGTGAGATGCTTCCCCGTGCCCGGTACCCGGTCTGCGTGAAGATTATCTTTCCGGAAACGGGTATCGTTTGGGTGTTAATCTCTACATCCTTGATGCGTACCCCGTAACGGATATTCTTTTGTATGAGTGAGTTCAGCATATTCACATCGTTGTACTCGTTCAACAGCTCCTTCCCCTTGTTGCCTATGAGGTTGAGCGCAAGCGAAATGTTCTTCTCGTAGCTGCTTTCGTCAAAGGCATACCAGTGGGTTACGAAGGTCTTTACATGGTTCATGTATTCGTATTGCCGCATATCGCTGGCAGACAGGCTGCTTGCCTCATAGACTTCTCCCTGCCTGTCGATGACGAGAGCCTGGCCGTATGCTTTTTCTATTTTGTTGATAAGGAAGATGATACTGCTGGCAAAAGCGATAGTCAGGATGATGCAGTACCCGGCTGAAAGCCGGATAGTCAGCTTGACCGCATCATCTGCTCCTTTGAATTTCATCAGATTCATAGTTCTATTTTTTATTGTTGTCGTTTATGAAACTTGCCCCAATAGAGGCGGCACCGCCTACGTTGGTCAGCTTGCCGCCTGCCGCTGCGCCTCCCATCAGGGCGATGGTGGCCGCCGTGGTGACGATTGACACGGTTTTCGAAATGATTTTCCCGGCATCGCTGTGTCCTACGATTTTGGAGGATAGCCAGAAACAGCTGCAATAAGCACCGATTAAGGCGAGATCCATTCCTAAATATTGTATCTGCTGCGTAGCTGCGTCTACCATGTCGGCACTTTCCGTATAGATGGCCTTGAAGGTCTGCCACATGATTTGATTCAGGATATTGATGACGGTGAATACCATACAGGCGGAGCAGAGCGTACCGAACCAGATACTCAACTGTTTCTGAAAGACCGGCAGCATGCTTACGGCAAAGACAAACGGGCCGAGAATGACCAATAGCTTGACAATGACCACGCCGATACCCAAGATGACTACTTGTATGATTCCTACCAATAGGGCGGAAATGCCATGAAGTACAAGGGTGGCGAGGTTGGCGGGGTTGAGCAGCTGCACAATCTTCTCCACGCTGGAGCGTACACCGGTCATTTCGTCCTCTTCCATCTTTTTATCCAGTTCGTGCTGCATGGCGCCGGTGTTGTCTTCTCCGGCTGCTACCTCCGACTGGAGGCTGTGTTTGTCGTATTCGACAATCATCTCTCCTTGTTCGGTGGCTGATTGTGCCATGAACTGGGCAAATTCCTGCGCACGCTCGGAGGTCAGCGAGGTGGCTTCGTTGATTACTTCCATCGTGCCTACGATGGTTTGGGCGATGGGGGTGTACATGCTTAGGCAGAAGAACAGTACCAGGCAACGGGCGATTTCCATCATGTCGGGAAATTTGTCCTCATTCGGGCTTAACAGCTGGCTGGCTCCGTGATAGAGATAGTTGTATGCCAGGTTGCAGATAAAGCAGATGACACCAACACCGAAGGCGATGACCGTCATTTGCGAAACGAGTTCCATCGTCAGACCGTCCGTGATCTGAAGTCCCCAGAGAAAATTATCTTGATTCATAACGTTTAATTGGTGTGTCGTGTGAAAGCGGCCAACCGTCCCTGGTAATAGGTCTTCCGGTTATGCCCCTTCATGGATTTGTAAATGACCGTGGAACGCACGGATTCGTTAAACTCACGCATCTCTTCGGCGGCTTTTTCCACCGATTCCTTCACCTGCTCGATAAAGGACATGCGCCCTTCCGAGTTCATTGAGAAGTAACTGGTCACGGTGGCCACCTTGAACAGCAGGTCGGTACTCAGGCTCAGATTGACGGTCACACGCTGAAAGTTGAGAAATTTCAGGCAGTGGTAATTCGATCCTACGTTCAGGTAAAAGCTGTAGTCGCTGCTCAGGCAGGCTACGTCGTCCAGCAGGTCGGCAAGCTCTTTCAGTGATTTGAGTTCCTTCAACTGGTCGATCTTTTGCAGGCCGAGCCGCAGTTCCTGGGCATCGATCATTTCATTGATTTGTGTAACCCATTTCTTGACATTGGCGATCCATTCCGTTGAGTTCAGCAGGGTGTGGCCGGGATCATGCACGACGAACTGGGCATGAACACTGCCGGTTCCCGTCAGCCCCATCGAGGCGGCAAGTCCGAGTATGAGAATGATTCTTTTCATGACGGTTATTTGTTGGTGATGAATAATAAGGTGAATATGGCACATACCAGCCAGGCTGTCAGATAGCTCTTGGCATTTTCCTTTTTCGTGGCGAGTGCCCATACCACGAAAATGAGCGCAACGCCCAAAAGTGCGGCGGCAATGCTTCCGGCAAGATTGTATGCACCGCCGTTGAAGTCGGTTGACCAGCTTAGAAGGGCGGTCAGCCCTTGGGTGGCGTCATCCATACTTTTTCCTCCTTTCCTCCAGATAGCGGTTGATGGCCGTATAGGTCGAGCCGCTTTCGTTGAACAACTGCTTCAGCCGTACTACCGTCGCCTGGCGCGAATCGAAGGCTACGGCGGCGAAGTCGGACACTTCGTTGCGGAAGATGAAGGCATCGTTCGACATCTTGATGAAAAACTCTCTCCAGCGTTCCGTGCGTTGCAACGACTCGATCATATAGGCCTCTTCGTCCGTGATGGAAAGCACGGCTTTCACTTCCGGCAGGTTCTGCCGGTGTTCCGAATGGTCGAGGATAATCTTGGTCGCGCAGTTGATGATGATGGAGTCCTTGATACTGGACGGCATGTTTTTCAAAAACAGGATGTTCTGTGCGGCCAGCGTGATGCTTCCCTCCTTTTTACGGAAGGTACGGTACAGGTAGGCGATGAAGTCTCCGAATTTCTCGTCTTGCAGGAAGTCGAGCGCTTCGTCGATGATCAGTTCTTTGGCAAATCCCTGGCGTTTCTTGATTTTATCCACGATCATTTGCAGGGTGATGATGGCAACGAGCGGAAAGTACTCTTTCTTAGAGGCATCTTCCATATCGAAGGCTATCAGCCGGTCATGCACGATATCCACGTTCTCGGTGGCGTTCAGCAGGAATGACAGCTCTCCGTCTGTATAGGGTTCCAGCAAAAGCAACAGCTCCTCTATCTCGAATTTCTGTTTCTCAAACTCGGTCATCCGTTTGCTGAACACTTCCTTCAGATAAGCCCGGTAAGTTATCAGCGTCGGGAAGATACGCTCATGCTTCTCTCCTATTGAAGAGTTGTTCACATAGTCATAAAATCCGATGACGGATTTCCTGAGAATGGCGTTCTCGGCAGGCAGCATGGGTTCACGTACCTTCCAAATGTAGCTGATAATGGCGACGATGGTTTTTATCTGGTCATCGGCGGACTCGGCATCCGTGGTGTCGATGTACAGGTATTTGCCGTTCTTGTCACGGTCACACAAGAAGGGGTTGAACGCAAATTTCTTCTGCTCGGTAGAGTCGAAGTATTTGCCCCGGTTCAAGGCTATCATCGAGCGGTAAGAGCCGCCGATGTCGATGATCATCATATCCCGGCCCAGCTCATAGCTTTGCAGGATGTAATTGTTCAGCCAGAAAGATTTACCGGAACCGGACGGGCCGATAACGATGCGGTTCTTGTTGTTCAGCGCCGGATAATCCCAGAGGTTTATCTTGGCGGGAGTACCGAAACGGTCATGGTAGATATGCCCTTTCTCGTCCGAAAGGTACATCCCCTCTTTTTGCAGATAGCAGATGGCCTGCTTGGTCGTGTTGACGAAGCCCCGGTAATTGGCCCTGGCATTGCCGGGGTATGTTGCAGAAGAACAGGTTGCACAGCTCGGCGTTCTCCACATAGCACGAACTTTGGTTCATAAAGCTGAAGCCTTGCTGTACCAGTGCGGTTTTCCGCATGAGCGAGGTGCGGTCTGTATCGTTCAGCACGACATTGAAGGCGGTATAGGCGGTCTGGTAGTCGAACTGGGTAATCTCATCGCAGAAGGCTGCCTGCTCGCGTTGCTTCTCTGCCGCCGGAGGGTAGAAGTTGGTGATGTAGTTCAGCGCGTCTTTCTCCGCACCGATGGCCGTTACGGTGGCATCTGGATCGGTTATCTCTATCACGATGTTTACGATGTGGTTGAACGGCAGGCCAAGTCCTACGGGGTACAGCATCGAGCATTTGCTCCGTATGCTGTCCGGTATCTCTATGTTTCCCCCGTATGCCTTCGACTTGCCGGTGTGCGGCACGGCCAGTTCCTGAAGATGCTCGCCTTCGTTGGTCAGCGAAAGGATGGAAACGTGCTGCTGCCCTATTTTCATGCTTCCGCTTTCACTGACGGCCATAGGGTTGACGCTCTTCTGCGTGGCATCGTTTTCCGGTGTCTCGTAAGAGAGGTTGACGTAGTCGTAGATGGCGTTGTTCAGTTCCGTATCATCCATCTTGCGTATCTCAAACTGCTGGATGGACGACAAACCGTTCTCAAAGTTCATCAGAAAGGCTTCCATTTCTGTCAGCCGTTGCTGATATTCCTTATAAGGTTGCTTGAACGGGTAGTGCAGCTTTCGCATCAGCGAGGTGCCCGATGCGCTTTTGCGTATCTTACCGTTTCGGCTGCCGTTCGTGAACGTCACATACAGGTTGGTGTAGCTGTTCAGTATCTCCTTGCCGTTGAAATGACGGTTGTTCTCCGCTATCAGGGCATTGGAAGAGTATTCTGCATGATGGTATCGCCCCGTATAGTAGAAATTCTGCTGATGGATGACCGTGCCTGCCGGAAGCATCTTCAAAAGAGCCTCCAACCGCTCGTGGATGTATTGCGCCTCGCTTTCCGACAAGGTGAACACTTCGGGCAGAAGCAGCCGGTAGCCGACGGTGATGTCACCGTTCCCGTTGATGACGGCGTTCTCCGTGATGGTCTGGATAGGCAAGACACTTTCCAGATCCACGGATTTGTCCTTCACCTCTATCTCTGTCTGCCGGATATACAGCAGAGCAATCAGCAGGCACAGCGCACAGATTAGCAGTGATATGAGTATGATGATTCCTATCATGGTTGCTGTTTTAGGATGAATTTGAAAATCTGCCGTTTGTCCGTTATCTGCCGGGGGGTGGCGTTCTTGATCCGGAGGCCGGTCAGGTAGTCCGGGTTACCGGCCTTGTGTTCCTTTTCAAGGTTTGGAACAGCAGACCGGATAGAAACAGAATGGCGGAAATGATTCCGATGATGAGTATCGGGTGCAGCTGCTTAAATATGCTCACGATGATGATGATGGCCGTCAGCAGCATGAAGATGGCGAACTGTCCCGATGACAGACCGAAGAACTTGATCGGCTTGTTGATTTTACGCATGGTTCTCATGGCTCTTCGTTTTTAGATAATCAGGAAGGCCACCATGATGACTACCACGGCGATGATCCAGCCGAGCAGGTATTCCTTGGCATGGGGATTGTTCGTGGCAAGCGAATAGATGACAAAGACCAGGGCGATGCCGAGTACCGCCGCCAAAATGTATTTGGCTACGTCCAGAATGGTGTCCGCACCCTCTTTGGCTTTGTCTGTCACTTCGGATAGGCTGTTAATCTTCAGGCCGCTTTGTGCCTCCGCCACTTGTGCCGTTCCCAACAGCGTGAAGAATATGAGAAAGGTGAAGATAACCTTTCCATAGCGGTTAATGACTTGGTTCGCTTTTTCTCTTACATTTTCGATTGCTTTCATTTTGTTCCTATTTTTTAATTAAACATGAATCGTTTTCAGTCTCTCCCATTGCACATCCTTATACTTGATGGATATGGGCTCTTCTTTCGGCTGTTCCGGCAGTGGTTTGCCTGAGTAGTAGTAGGCTCTTCCATGCAGGTACATATCGGCTATCTCGGCAGCCAATTCCTCTTCTTCCAGCTCAGGCTGAAATACCACGCAGATGACCGGACAGGCTCTCTCCTGCCCTTCCTTGCGCACCGCCTCCCTTATCGGCTTCTCTTTCTCCTTTCCGGAAGAAAGTGCTTTCTTCTTTTTCGAAAGTAAAAGTGAAGCGTGACACAGGCGAGTATGGCAACCAGTATCAAATCCACTACGTTCATAAGAGTTGCCAGATAATGAGCCAAGTGACCAATGCCGTGATATAGGTGATGATGGCCTCTTTGGTGCGCTCGTGGTTGCTTATCAGCTTTTTAAGTACCGCTAGTCCGGCACATAGAAAGCCTACCCCTATCAGCATGGCGCCTATTTCACGGTATAAGGAGATCAGGCCGGATACATTTGTATCGGCTAACAATATGATAATAAGCATGGTGATATGATTTGTCGGTTAGTAGAGCAGTATCTTTATTCCTACGTTCCAGACAGTGTTCCACTTGTCAATGGATAGGGGATTCCAATGTTGTTGTATGCGGGCAAGCAATGCCGTTCGGGGCAGGATGAATACTTCCAGTTCCGTTTCCAGTTTCGGGCCGATGATGAAGTTGTATTCCTTATCGGGGTGGCGGACGTATTCTGTACCGATGAATCCTCCCAGGCCGATGCCCCAGTAAACGGATTTCAGGTTGCAGGCCAGGGTTCTGTAATAACCGCCGTCCACAAAAAAGTCCTTACCCTTGTCATGTATCGTTTCGGGAATCGTTTCTTCCGGGTTCAAGGTAGAGACTTGCGGTAGGTTGGCTGTGTATTCGTAAGGTTTCTCAAAATAGCTAAACCCGGCTTTCCAATAGCTTGTCCGGTTGATGTATCTGGAAAAGGACAGGTTGTAATAGTTGCCTGCATTGCCGAACAGGTTAGTGCCGTAGTTCAATTCAAGTGCCGGGATGTTCTCATAATGGCGTTGCGCAAAAGCGCTTACGGTGCATAACAGCAGGCTAAGGCTGATAGCAGTCAGTCTGATGTGTTCCATGGGAATTACTCTTTAGGTTATTAATGTTATATATTTTTCTATTTGTCTCATACGGTGTTTCCAATTTACGCGGATTCCTGTCGGCAGAACCGAATCAAGGTGCTTATCGCGTTGTTTTCGCTCCAAACATATAGATTATATACGGGAGGACAAATTTTATGAAGGGCTTTTAAAGGGCCTTTCGTGTTTATTTAATGTGCATTAAAAAATACATGTGCCGTAAACCGGCAGGTGTGGAATAATTCTACAGAAAAAAGCCGGATAGGATTAGTTGTGTAAAACTGTCCTGCCCGGCTTATAGGGTTTGGTTTATATGCGCTTTCGGATGTTGCTCAATGCTTGTGGCGTGATGCCGATATAACTTGCTATGTCTTTTAAGGGTATTGAACGTAACAGCCATTTTTCATTGGCCAAAAGCGCTTTGTAACGCGCTTCGGCATCCAGTGTGTAAAACTCCTCTTCCCTTATTATTTTGCGGTTGATGGATCTTACCAAATGTATTCTGGCCAGCTTGTTGAAATTGATGGATAACTCATATAGCTGATGAAGATCTTTTTTGGGCAATCTCCAGATCTTGCATGGCTCCAATGCCTTGATATTGTAGTGGGCATGGTGTTCTTCATGTGAAAGGAAAAAATTGATGAACTCTTTGGCTTGGATAAACCGTGCTGAAATCTCTCTATTCTCTTTGTCCGGAAACCATAACCGGACGATGCCGGATTCCAGATAATAGAGGTAGCATACTTCCTCGCCCCTGGTGACGAGGTGTTCTCCCTTTTTGATATGGATAAGCTCGAAATGAGCATCAAGATACGCCTTTTCTTCGTCTGTCATCCGCACGTGAAGATGGGCGCCCATTACCATGAGCGTCTCATCTATCAGGGTGGCAATTGTTTGAACCATTGAATTTGTTTTATGTTTATATAAGGGTACGGAAACGTACCCTCTAACATGGACGTGGCGTTCCAACAACAAAGGCACGCCCCGTACCAGTTTCATACTGGTACAGGCATGCGCCTGTTGTTGTTAATTCCTTAACGATAGATGCCACTCTTTTGTTAGACAGACGGACGTATGTAAAAAAGCGAGCTGCCAATTTTCTGACAATCCGCTGCAAAGATACTATTTTATGGTTTTTGTTCCAACTTTTAGGGATTTAAGTTGACGGCAAGGTCTTCTGGACGAATGCCTACTACCTTTATATAGATATCCCGGTAGATGTTCTCCTTAATCTCCTTGTCCTCTTCAGAATAAAGCCATGCGGTAAATTCATGATAATATTCGCCGGTTCCCAATTTAAAGAAATCCTTATATTGATAATGTCTGCTCACGGGAATGCCTTTCTTGTTTAACAAGAAGCATGATTTAAGCGCATCGTGATATTGCGAGGTCAGTATCGCCTTTATCTTTTCGTCGAAATATTCCAATGTTTCCTGGTCAAAGAAAAACTGTACGGTGTAGGGCCACTTCTCCCCTTTTCCTTTGATGTACTGGTATTGGAATTTGGTTCTCTCCAGCTTTTTGTTGATACCGTTTAAGATGCTGGTCACCTTCTTCTTCCGGTCATGGTTGTCCTTTACCGTTACATCAAATTCCTTGGCAAGTTGGTCAACCGTAACGGTGAAATAAGGTGCTTGTCCTTGGTCAATCTTATACTTGATCAGGTAAATCATTTTCGCCAGGTTCAGATAAAACTTGCGGTAGCCTTTGCGGTTGGGCAGGTTACGGTAGTCTTTCAGTTCCAGCAGATTGTATTCGGTAAGCAAAGTATTCATCAGATCTTTGCTCAGATGCACGTTGTAATTCCGCTTGGTGCGCTTTTTCGTGCCGAAGTTATCCTTTATCTCAAAGCGGTCCAGTATTTGAATGAACTTATATTGCGTCTTGCCGTTCATGGCGTATGCTACACTGAGGTTGGATGTCCCTAAACGGTATAACGCCGCTTCAAAGGTGTTCTCTATCGGATGCTCTATCTTTTGGCCGTTCTGTTCGGTGATATATACCGGACGTTGGTTGCTGAACAGGAAATCAAGCTGCTTCTCGGTCAGTTTTCGTTGCAACTTGGTTCGTTCATACCCCATGACCTCACAAAAATCGTTGATGGAGAACCAGCAGTCGCCGAACAGATCTTTCATTTGTGAAGATGCCACGTAAATGATAATGTCAGACATGACAGTGCCGCCTGCATCAAATAGAACTTCCAATACTTTCGTGTTGGAAGACTCGCTGAGAGTCCTTGGGGACTCTGCTCAACTCTTTTTGTGTATTACTTTCCTTCATAGGCGGACACTTGTTGTTTTACTGATGCAAAGATACGTTTTTTACGGAGATAGTGAATCTAACTCCCTATAAATGAAGATTCCAAAGCACTTTTTTTCGTGCTGTTTCTTGATTTAGTTGTGTAAAAGTGTCCCGACTACGGCTGTTTCCGATCCCCCAGTTGTGTAAAAGTGTCCCGAATGGCCGGTTTAGTTGTGCAGAAGTGTCCCGGATTCCTGATTTAGTTGTGTAAAAGTGTCCCGAATGCAGATTCTAGTTGTGTAAAAGTATCCCGACTTTCCTGTTCAGTTGTGCAGAAGTGTCCCGAATAGTCGGTTAGTTGTGCAGAAGTGTCCCGGTTACGAGAAGATGCCAGTAAGTGCTAACTTGCAATAATATAGTTGATTATACGGAAAACCTCCCTTATTAGTTGTGTAAAAGTGTCCCACAAATACTTAAATCCCTAAAAACCTAAATAAAACGAAGAAATGATTTTGTTACCGTATTCTTACTTTCGGAAAAAATTTTGAGGTGGAAACAAGTAGAAGTTTGAATTCTTTAACATATTGTCCAGGATAATAGGCAAAGGGATTTTTCCGCAGTTGTGTAAAAGTGTCCCGGTTCAATGCCGGCCTTCACTAAAATGGCGTGCAAAAATAACGCCTGCCCGACAAATGCAGTCGAACAGGCGTATATATATTTTTCCGAAAGTAGAATCAGATGCTCATATACTTCTTCAGTATCGCTTGAATCTCCTTGTTATGGCTGGTTAATACGTCTTCAAGAATGTTGTTGGCGATATTGTGCATTCCTAATCCCGTGGCCATAGCAATCTGCTTCAGCTTTCTGTGGGTTTCGCTGGATATCCGGATTACTTCGGTATTCTTTAATTTTCGCTCTTCCAGATATTCCGAGAATTTTTTTCCGCAGACTTTGCTTTCTTCTGTTTTTGGAGAAGACTGCACGGAAGGTTTGGATTCCGGCTTTTCCATTTGTTCCGGCTGAGGTTCTTGGACGGTTTCTGTGACCGGAGCCGATTCTTTCACCTCTTCATGGATGGGCTGCTCAATCGCAGGTTGGGGAATGGTGCTTTCCGCAACACTTCCGATCTGCTGGATTTCCTGCTCTTTCTTACTGGCGCTTTGCAGCAAGAGTTTTCTCATGGCGGCTGATGATGTCCTTTCTTTGTTGGTTGCCATAGCTTTATTCTCCTATATGGTTACAGATTAATTCCAATACCTCTTCACAGAACGCATCACAGGGATGATGGTACGCTTTACTCAGCGTACTTAAATTGCGTTGATAGTCAACCCTTGAATCCTTGATGTAGTTTTGCATCAACTCGAAAGGCAAGGATTTTTTTATTTTTCAAAATTTCTTTGAACTCCAGCACATTCGGAAGAACACGGTTCATAACACCACGCATGGTAGTCTTTTTACCAATCTTTCGACGGCTTTCAATAATCCCTTCATAGATGTTATAGTAAAAGGTCAATGTAGGTCTTAAATCGGTCTGGTTCGGTTCGAAGGGAATGATGATCACGTCAACGAAGTGCAGCGTTTCAACTACACCGTTTTGTTTCAGGTTACCCGGAAAATCGACAAGTATAATGTCGTAATTGTCCTGAAGGAAATCCAGTTGGTTGATGAACTCTGAGGAAGAGATATTGATAACCTCATATTCTTCTTCCTTTTTCATGATTCCGTCCTCGGCTTCGTCCTCACGTAATTTTCCGATAGTGTTCTGCATGTCGTCGATATCCACCACGGCAATGGATAAGCCACCCTCTTCGTTTGACTGCGAATGAATATAACCTGCAAACAAAGCTGTCAATGTGGACTTTCCTACCCCGCCCTTGGGATTCTCAAAAGCTACGACTACTCCTGGTAATATTTGTCCCATAATGTACGTTTTTAAGTATGTGCGCAAATATATAAATAATAAATTAAATAATTGCATACTTTTATAATTAATTTATTACACACTTATTTACTTAATTATATAAGTATTTACACATATAAATATGAATATAATTATGTATGTAATTAATATTATAGTTAAGTATGTATGTTCATATTTTGTAATAATATAATTAGTAATTATGTATTTTGTAACTAATGGCTTTTCGTTTGCTTGTTACAATGTGCGTAGTTGCTTTGTAACAAAGTGCGCGGTTAATCAGGATTAAGAAATCAAGACTTTTGTTTGGTTTTATTTCACAGCTGAGTATTATTGTATATCTTTGCTAATGCAAGGTATGTTTTTGTGGGTACAAAAACCCTTGCGACAGCCGAGCTGCCGACCAATGTTCGTTACACTCACATACTCTGTATATATGAAAGAGAATCGAGATATAAGTATAAAGATCCGCTTGACGGAAGCCGAGAAAGAACAGCTTCTTCAACGTTCAAAGGAAGAGGGAAAATCCCTTTCTTCCTTTATCAGAGAGTCTGCCTTGAAAGGCAGAAGCATGTCGAAAACCGATGTGCAAATGATATATGAACTTCGTAAAATAGGAGCCAATATCAACCAGCTTGCCAAACATATCAATACGTTTCCGTCCGATGAAAATATATTGTATTCATTGGATCGGATTAACCAATACCTTTCGGATGTAGAAACCATTAACCGGAAATTGTTATGATAGCCGAGATACAGCCTTCTTTCTCATCCCACCTGTCCATGAGCCGGAAAATCGAATACCAGCTTTCCAAGGTCAAGGAAGGAAACGGAAAAGTGCTTTGCACCTCCACCGGTGACGAACTGGCCGCCATGCCAGCCTACATGGAACTTATCTCCCAGTTGAATGACCGGGTGAAACTACCTTATGCGGAATTTATTCTGAGCCTCTATCCGGGAGAAAGCCTTTCCGATGAACAGTGGCTTTCTCTTGCCGGGGAATATATCGAGAGGATGGGGTACGGAAAGTCCTGTTATGCCGTTGTCCTGAATACCGACAAGGCACACAGGGCCATGTGGCATGTGCTGCTGACCACGATTGATGAAGAAGGCAAAAGCATTCCTTCCGGGAATAATTACAGCCGTTCCGAAAAGATCTCAAGGGAACTGGAGCAGAAGTACGGTCTGTTGCCTTTGGAAAGGGGAAGGAGGCAAGAGAACCACGTTGGGAGAGGCGCAATACCGTAACTATTATTTCGATGCGGCCTTGAAGAAAGCCATGCGTAGTTATAATTACAAGGATAAGGTATCGGCTGTCCTAGAACAATCCGATACATACTGGTCTTTGGGATAAACCCTTGCAAGAAATGAAACTGGCCAATGAAGAATGGCGTGTCCTGTTGGGGGGCATGAAAGCTATGACAACCTTTTCGCATTGCTGGAAAAAGGAGGTTTTTTTGCAACCCCTTGTTCAAGGATGAACTGTTACAACAGCTTGACCGCATCTACTC
>ENA-OQEL01000083-OQEL01000083.1-human-gut-metagenome-genome-assembly--contig:-NODE-83-length-36173-cov-2.772374_pt1 | contig 36173 bp, 33 predicted proteins | sample MGYA00242796_ERZ504637 | MGnify/ENA primary metagenome ERZ504637 (study PRJEB26092, sample SAMD00036306) | human gut metagenome | host: Homo sapiens | study: EMG produced TPA metagenomics assembly of... | reverse complement strand
TTCTTCAAGGATGGACAAAGCGAGAACAAGGGAATACGGCGGAAGCGGCATCGGCCTTTCCATCGTAAAAGCCATTATGGATTCCTTCCAGCAGCAGTGCGGCTGCCAGAATTACGACAACGGTGTGGCATTCTGGTTCACACTGGAGGCAGATGGAAAAACGGAAGAAGCATGATTGCAAAAAGCGTGCCAGAAAAAGGAAATACAGCCTTTTCCTGGTGCGCTTTTCTTGCATAAAGGAAAAAGATGGTGTAGAATAATAGCACAAACGGTCGAAAAGAGAGGGAGAAAAGAGATGGCGGATTCCAACAGTACAAAGAGTGCGCTTGCAGATGCAATGAAAAAATTGATGGTATGCAAGTCTTTTGCGAAAATCAGTATTTCAGATCTCTGCGAGGAATGCGGTCTGAACCGGAAAAGCTTTTATTATCATTTTAAAGATAAATACGATCTGGTAAACTGGATCTTTTATGTGGACTTTCTGACAAACATGGGCGGAAAGAACTTTGAGAATGAATGGGATGTGCTGGTGGCGGTCTGCAATATTTTCTATCAGAATAAAGCATTTTACCAGAGTGCCCTGAGGATCGAAGGGCAGAACAGTTTTAAGGATTACTTTTACGAGATGCTCGAGCCGGTCATGGCGTTTTTTGTACAGGATCTCTTTCAGGTACAGAATCAGAAACTGTTTGTAACGTTCTTCTGTGATGCCTTCCTGACCGCGGTTCTGCGCTGGTTTTCCATGGAAAGCGAGCTGGAACCGGAAACGTTTGTCGAAGAACTGAAAGAAGTGATATGCAGATCATCAGAAAAAATAGCAGCCAAAGCGGAACCAAAGAAATAAAATTCCGCTTTGGCTGTACTTTTATGCATCTGCGAGCAGTTCACGGTAAAATATATTCCGAAGAGACAACTCTTCAAAGGAAACGGTGGGCGTATCGAGTGTGCGGGCCATGTGATCCGGCAGAAGCAGCAGATACGCCGGATGGGCGGTGATAATCTGCTCAATTTTGCGGGAGTCTTCCTGCACTTCGATCGGGAAGAATGGCTGTATGGGGGTGAAGCGGTACTGTTGAACAACATCGGAAACAGCCCGGATACTTTCTTTTGAGCACGAATCATCTGCGACCAGAAAGAAAAAGACACTCTGTTCCATCTGGGAATACAGGTGGTCAAAAGAGAGCAGATAAGCGGCAGCATCTGCATCCTGATAGACTTTGTGCATACCGAACAGCGTTTTCTGACGGCGCAGGGCTTTTGCCATGGAAGCCGTTGAGGGGGCATCAATTGGAAGAGAAACCATCAGGTTCGGGCAGGATAAAAGCAGTTTCTGCTGTTTTTCGGTAAGCGGCGTATCGGAAAGAAACCAAAGAAACGCGCATTCCGGATGCGACTGGATGACGGCAAGGTAGGATTCCATATCCTCATGATGATCCATGGAGCGGAGCTGATAAGAGTAGATGCCGTATGTCAGACCGGTTCTGACCACGGATGCAAAAAACGAGGAATCGTAAGTGTCCGGGATGCGGCTGTCGAGACGGAGCTTGACAACCCAGGGAACAGCAAAGGAAAGTTCTTTCTGCTTCTGGCGCAGAATCTGCGCACCGTAGGTAAAACTGTTGTAGCCGATGTTGATGCCGAACTGACGAAGCGCTTCCGGATCGTTGCTGCGCAGCAGAAAGTCGATCGCCTGATAATACGGGCTTTCATCGTTGCGCAGAAGATCCTGAAAAATGGCAAAAATCTGATTCTGAAAGCGGCCGCGGGAAAACTGGCGGCCAAGATCGCAGAGCTTGCGGACGCTGCGTTTCGGATCTGCGTCCATCTCCACCATCGCGCGTGCAACTGTTGTGTCGATCAGTGCGCGGGTAATGTCCTGTGAATTCATAATGTGTTCCTCCGATCAAGTAAAATAAGCTGTTTTTATCATAGCAAAAAGAACACGGTAAAAACAGGGACAAAGAACAGGAATTGTCTAAAAACTCCATTCCTTAAGGAAAATTTACCAGATCTTCAGAAGAAATTTCTTTTTCTTTTGTGGAAAAAAGTGGTAAAATAAAGTTAGATGGTACAAACTATCGATTCTGCCGCGCCAAAAACGCGGCGGAACCATCCGAAACGATTCCAGAAAAATAGGAAAAACGAAATGGTTTTCGAACATGGAAGATAAAAGGAGGCGTTTTGCATGAAATTTGATATGCACTGCCACACAAAAGAGGGTTCGATGGATGGAAAAGTCATGATTGAGGAGTACATCCGAACATTGAAACGAAAAGGATTTGGAGGAATGTTGGTATCCGACCACGATTCCTATGACGGATACCGCGAGTGGAAGAATGCCATCAAGGGAAGAGCACACCAGGATTTTTGTGGTATTAAAAGGTGTTGAGTACGATACGTGCGACTGCGGCCACATTCTTGTGATTATGCCGTTCGGCGTAAAATTAAAAATTCTGGAGCTACGCGGTCTGCCGGGATCGATCCTTGTCAAGATCGTCCATGCGTACGGCGGAATTTTAGGACCGGCGCATCCGTACGGCGAAAAATTTATGAGCATGATCAGCACGAATGAACGGAAGAAAAAGTATCAGCAGCGGATTGCCCAGCTTCTCCCGCAGTTCGATTTTGTTGAAATTTTCAATGCGTGTGAGAGCGCGGAGACGAACGCAAAAGCGAAACGGCTGGCGGAGAAATTCAATAAGCCCGGCTTTGGCGGAAGCGATGCGCACCGGCTGGACTGCATCGGAAAAGCGTATACCGAGCTGCCGGATACTATCAGAAGTGAGGATGATCTGATCGCCTACGTAAAAACGTGCCCGCAGATCGAATGCGGCGGCGAACATTACAACGGAACGACGAAAGACCGGATCGGCCGCCTGAACATGGTGCTTGTGGATTCGTTCTATTTCTACAACAAACTTGCAAATGGCTGGCGTTGGCGGAAGCGGAGACGTGAGCTGTTTGATATCATAGAGAAAAAAGCTCTGATGAATGCCTGGCAAAAAAGTCGTGCCGGAAACGTTTCGTTCGGCAACGCTTTTTCCTGCCCTGTATTTGAATCGAAAAAGAGAGGAAACATACGTATGCTTGCAATATTTCTTGCGCCGGTCTACATACTGGCAAATGTATTTACCGCCTACTGGCTGCTGCGGTGGATGAAGGAGGTGCATCCTTTGTTCCGCCATCCGGCCGTGCTGGGTGTCATTTTGGTGCTGTATGCATTTTTTGCACTTTCCCTGCTGACGAGCTTTCTGATCAAAAGAGATCCCGTTCACCGGATTTTAAAGGTCATCAGCAACTGCTGGCTTGGCATGTATCTGTATTTTCTTGGCTTCACCGCGATTCTGGTGCTGCTGCGCTTCATTTTTGCGCATACGGCACTGACGAAAACTTGGCTGTATTCTCCGATGGGATTGAAAGCGGTCGGCCTTGGCGCGATCCTTTTTGTGACGGGAATGTGCATCTACGGAATGGTGCATGCAGTCCATATTTACACGACACGATATGAGGTTCCATCGAAAAAGGATGCACATCTGAAAATTGCTCTCGTCGCAGATCTTCATCTGGGGTACAGCATCGGCAGTCATCAGATGGAAGAGATGGTGGAAAAAATTAATGCTGAGGAGCCGGATGTCGTTGTGATTGCCGGGGATATTTTTGATAATGAGTACGATGCCATCTATGAGCCGGACCGCGTGGCGGATCTTCTGGCGGGCTTAAAGAGCCGGTACGGCACGTACGCCTGCTACGGCAACCACGATCTCGATGAGAAGATTCTCGCGGGCTTTACGTTTGAGACGAAGGAGGAGCGCATCGCCGACCGCCGGTTCGGTGAGTTTCTGGACCGCGCGAAGATTCATCTGCTGGAGGATGATGTGGTCTGTATCGATGATGCCTTTTATCTGGCGGGCCGAAAAGATCCCGACCGGATCCGCAAAACGCAGGAGACACGCGACACGCCGTCCGAACTGCTTACCGGACTGGACCAGTCGCTTCCAGTTTTTGTGATTGACCACCAGCCGTCGGAGCTGACCGAGCTGGCAGAGGCAGGCGCAGACCTTGATCTTGGCGGCCATACGCATGACGGACAGCTCTTCCCAGGCAATATCCTTACCGGCCTGATGTGGGAGAATGCCTGCGGGATGAAGAAAGTCGGAGACATGTACAGCATCGTCACATCCGGCGTGGGTCTCTGGGGACCGCCGATGCGGATCGGGACGAAAGCGGAAGTGGTGATCATCGATTACGGAAAATAAGGGTTGACAAAACCGGAACGCAGAATTATAATACAACAAAACTACGAAACAGAGGTTATCAACGATGAACGAGATGCACAGCGTACAGATGCACAGGGACGACGATTGATAGCGCTTGTATCAAAGTGAAGACTACTATACTTCACAGGTACAGGCGCTGATTGTGTTGTACCTGTGTGGAAGATAAGGCAAGGGAAACCACACCGGGAGAAAAAGAAATACCCCGTGTGGTTTTTCTTTGCCATTTTTTATCCATGCGGGAATGACTTGAAAATTTACATCAGAGAAGGGTTGTGATCGTATGGGACATACAGATTATGTCCATATGGATTTTCTGCTGATTTTGCGGCGATAAAGAAAAATCAGAACAGAAAGGCAGAAAAGACTATGAAGACAGAAATGAATACCGTAAAAGTAAGAAAAACAGAGGAACTCGAAGCAGAGCAGTTAGGAGCACACATCGGCGAAATCGTGCGGCTGCATGGAAGCATTTACAAAATCCGAAAAATGAGCTCATTTGCATTTGTGCTGCTTCGGACGAAACGGCAGATGGTACAGTGCGTGTACGAGCCGGCGTATGCCCGGTTTGCATTGGAGGAATTAAAAGAAGAGGCGTGTGTCCGGTTTACCGCGGAGGTGATCCGTGAAGAGCGTTCCAGAAGCGGGTATGACCTGCATCTGTTAGACGTGGAAATCCTCTCCGAGCCGGAAGAAGTACCGCCGGTTGTCATCAACCAGAAGCGGGTCAACACTTCCATCGAGAACCTGCTGGACTACCGGCCTATCACGCTGCGAAATGAAAAAGAGCGCGCGGTTTTCCAGATTCAGGCCAGGATCTGTCAGGCGTTCCGCGAATTTCTGGATGGACAGCACTTCACCGAAATCCACACACCGAAGCTCGTAGCAGCGGGAGCCGAGGGCGGAGCTAATATCTTCTCCCTGTCGTATTTCGGCGAACAGGCATATCTGGCGCAGAGCCCGCAGTTTTACAAGCAGATGATGGTCGGCGTCTTCGAGCGTGTCTACGAGATCGCACCGGTCTTCCGGGCGGAGAAGCACGACACGGCGCGTCATCTGAACGAATATACAAGCGTGGACTTTGAGATGGGCTATATCGAGAATTTTGAGGACATCATGGCGATGGAGCAGGAAATGCTGCGGTACACATTTGGACGGCTGCAGGAGACATGCGGAGCGGAGCTTTCGCTTTTAAAAGCAGAGGTGCCGGTGATCACGGAGATTCCGAGAATCCGTTTTTTCCGAGGCGAAAGAGCTGGTGAGCCGCGTATACAAAAGAGCCTTTCGGAGAAACTGGACTTTGACCGGAGGAGGAAAAACTGCTGTGCGAATATGTGAAGAAAACGACGGGCAGTGATTTCGTGTTTGTTACACATTATCCAAGCGCCAAGCGCCCGTTTTACGCGATGGACAGCAGAGAAAATCCGGCAGAGACGGAAAGTTTTGACCTTCTATTCCGCGGTCTGGAAGTGACGACCGGCGGCCAGCGCATCCACAATTACCGGGAGCAGGTGGAAAAGATCGAAAGCCGCGGCATGCATGTTGAAGCGTTTGAGAGCTATCTAATGATGCACCGCTGCGGCATGCCCCCGCACGGCGGCCTCGGTCTTGGGCTGGAGCGGTTTACGGCACGGCTTCTCGGATTTGAAAATGTACGGAACGCATCCCTGTTTCCAAGAGACATTCACCGTCTGATTCCGTAAACCAGAAGAGTGTAAAAAACTCCGGCGAAGCCGTGGCGCAGATCCACGGGCTTAGCCGGAGTTTCATAAGATTTCCCTCCCTTTTGAAAGATAGCGTAACCGTTTGGATATTTCTGTTATACATCAGGGGAGTGAAAATGACAAATTGTTTATTGCAGACAGGATTGCTGTATAAAAGTCAGAATTTTTGCAGAAATGAGCCTTGTAAAGCGTCCGAAAATAGGCTATACTAAACAAGGTTTGGATGCCTGCAGAATCTGGCAGTATCGGCAAATATTGGAAAAAAGAAGACGGGAGTTTCCCGGTTTGAGGATAGGAAAATATGAAATTATATGACATTTCCGGAGAGCAGTTTTCCGCAATGGACGCGCCGCGTCATCTGATGACGGAGGAAGGAACGGCGCAGACGACGCTCGACCGGTCACTTGGCATCTGTCAGGTGGCGGAGCTTGAGGGAAAAGTGACAAGAGAAGTGCTCGAGGAGGTCATGGAAGAAGACTGTGAACGTCTCCTGATCCGCGGCGATGCGCAGATTACACGCGATGGGGCAGATTACCTGGCAGAGAAAAACTGGTGCTGCTCGGTGTGGAGCAGGAAACCGTCGGAAATGAGACATCAGGGAATGATGTTCATCAGCAGTTACTGAAAAAAGGCACGGTGATTGTTGAAAATCTGAATCTGGAGAAAGTGACCTCTGGTCATTATTTTCTCGTGGCTGCGCCGATCCAAAAGAAACACAAATACGGCGGCCCGATCCGTGCGGTTCTGATCGAAAATTAGGAAATGCCCTGTGTGAATCCGAAAATGCAATGTGAAACATAACAGAAAGAGAAAAACAGGAAAAAGTGTTCACTTGTGGGACACTTTTTTTGATATGTCCAAAACGAGGAAATTTTGGGTTGTATTTTCCAAATATGGAGAATATAATGGGAAAAAGCCAGGATGTGGTATTCAAAACCAGATCAATTCCGGGCGAAAATATTAAACTATTACAAAGGAGATCGTGAACAATGGATGCAAAAATGAAAGTAGAAAGAGCCGCTGCAGGCGCTGCGATCGATGGTGTTTTAAAATATGTGAACCACGGAGATGACAGAACAAAAGCACTGCTGAATCTGACGGATTTTGTACAGAAATTTACCGGAAATATGTTTGAGGAGAAAACGTTCGACAATATCCGCACCATGCTACAGAATCCGGACAACAAATGGGTACAGTATGTCAACCGCGGACTGGACGAGCTGGATCCGCAGGTGATCAAAATGACTGCTTTGAACCTGGGATTCCAGGCAGCTTTCGTCGGAACGAAACAGATCCGTATGAACCGTGAAAAATACAACTGCAACATCCCATGGACGATGCTGATGGACCCGACAAGTGCCTGTAACCTGCACTGCACCGGATGCTGGGCAGCAGAATACGGCCACAAGCTGAATCTTTCCTATGAGAAACTTTCTGATATCATAAGCCAGGGAAAAGAGCTGGGAACCTACTTCTACATGTTCACCGGCGGCGAACCGCTTGTGCGCAAAAAAGACATCCTGCGTCTGGCAGAAGAGCATCATGACTGTGAATTCCACTGCTTCACCAATGGAACCCTGATCGACGAGGAGTTCTGTGAGGCGGTTCAGAAGCTCGGCAATATCTCCTTCTCCCTGTCTCTGGAAGGCTTCGAGGAGGTCAACGACGGACGCCGCGGCGAGGGTATTTTCGATAAAGTTCTGGCAGCCATGGATCTGATGAAAAAACACGGTCTGCTTTTTGGTACTTCCATCTGCTACACAAGAGCAAACCTCGAGACCGTTACAAGTGACGAGTTCCTGGATCTTTTGATCGAGCACGGATGCCGTTACAGCTGGTATTTCCACTTCATGCCGGTCGGCATGGACGCTGCACCGGAGCTGATGCCGACGGTTGAGCAGAGAAAATATATCTATCACAGACTGCGTGAGATCCGTTCCGATAAGAGTGACAAACAGATCTTTGTTATGGACTTCCAGAACGACGGCGAGTTTGTCGGAGGCTGTATCGCAGGAGGAAGAAACTACTGCCATATCAATGCAAACGGCGATGTGGAGCCGTGTGTTTTCATCCATTACTCCGGCGCCAACATCAACGAAGTTTCCCTGATCGAAGCACTGCAGCAGCCGCTGTTCCAGGCATACCGCGATGGACAGCCGTTCAACCGCAACCACCTGCGTCCATGTCCGATGCTCGAAAATCCGGAACTGCTGCGTGAGATGGTAGAGAAGACCGGCGCGAAGTCAACCGACCTGCAGTCTCCGGAGAGCGCAGAGCATCTGTGCGGAAAATGTGATCTGTATGCTGCTGAGTGGAAAAAAGCCGCAGACGAGCTGTGGGCAGAGAATCCGCATCACAAACAGAGATATGAGAACTATAAGAAAGAGAACCTGGACGAGGAGGCAAAAGCTTCCACAGAGGAGATTCTTTCCGGAATCCGCGGATAATGCGATCGATGAATCGAAGATAAAATAGAAGCAAGACACCGGAAAATGGGACGAAAACCTGTTTTCCGGTGTCTTTTTGTGCGGGCAGTGAGCCAAAAGTCCGACCTTGCAGAAAGCGGCCGGATCCCGTATACTATAGAGAAGCAAAGCGATATTTTAACGACAGAGAGGATTAAAAAATAGAAGATGAACGATTCATTTTACAGGAACAGGGCGTAAGCGGGGCGTTAATTGAGAGTGTGCGGAAATTCCGCGAGAGCTATCCGGTGGCGGAGGGCTTAGAGAACCGCATGAGCACGCCGGAAATCCCGTTTTTCGGAAAAGAGATTCTGGAGATGGCAATTGCCGCGCTGCTGCAGGGCGAAAATCTGCTGCTGACCGGCGAGAAGGCAACGGGAAAAAACGTGCTGGCAGAGACACTGGCGTATGTTTTCGGAAGACCGACGTACAACGTTTCCTTCCATGTAAACACAGGAAGCGCCGAGCTGATCGGAACAGATACGTTCCAGAACCAGGAGGTCACACTCCGGAAAGGCAGCATTTACCGCTGTGCAGAGGAAGGCGGTTTTGGTATTCTCGATGAGATCAACATGGCGAAAAACGATGCGGTCAGTGTTCTTCACGCCGCGCTCGACTACCGCCGCATCATCGATGTGCCGGGCTACGATAAAATTCCGCTTCACCCGGCGGCGCGGATGATCGGAACGATGAATTACGGCTATGCGGGAACGAGGGAGCTGAATGAAGCGCTGGTGTCCCGCTTTCTGGTGATTGACATGCCGCCGCTTACAGAAGAGACACTGTTTTATCTGATGCAGTCAAAATTCCCGGATCTGAAACCGGCGGCACGCGAAGCGCTGGCCGGCCTTTACCTCGATCTGCAGAAAAAGGCAAAACAGGCGGAAATCACCACGCGCGCGCTCGACCTCCGCGGTCTGTTCGGAGCGATCGGCACGATGCGCCAGGGGCTGTCCCCGTATCTTGCGGTGCAGATCGGCATTGTCAATAAATGCTTTGACCTGTTTGAAAAAGAGATCGTGCGGGATGTCGTGCGCACGCGGATTCCGGAAGAGTGGACGCCGCAGGATATTTTTTAGAGGAAATACGTATGGTGACAGAGGAAACATTAAAAACGCATGAGATGGAGCTGGAAAGCCGGATCCGCAATCTCGTCTGGACTGTCAGCGGCGACTACACGCTGAAGCTGAAACCGGATGTGGAGCGGTATGCGAAGGAGCCGGATACGGTACTGTACGACACAATCCGCCAGGGCGCCTTTTCGTGTTACTTTGATCGGGAAGCCTACAGCCTGTATCTGGTGAAGAAGGTTTACAGCGGCGCAGCGGAGGGAGAACTGATGATGCTCGCCCAGCTGGTGACGGAGGAGGCCGTATCGAAGCGGCTCGAAAGCGAGCGCCCCGGTGTCAAGGGCTTTCGAAGGAGAGCAGCGGAGGAAATACTGGACCACTCGTTTGAATCTTTATCCAAAAATGAGACAGGCCGCCTGAAACTGGAGTATCTGCGCGGAAGAAGAGAGGAGGACGAGGGGAAAAGCCCTTCATACTCGGGAAAAACGCGGGAGTGGATGAAACTGCTGAAGCACGCATCCGAAACAGCGGATACAATGGAACTGATCCGGGTGACGGACGAGCTGTACAATAAGGTCGTCGATCCCGCATTTGTGAAAAAGCACGGTGATCTTGCCTCGGTTCTTGCGGTAACGATCGAGGAGCTCACCGAGTATTCCTGGAAGGATTTCCTTTCGGAAGAGCTGTATGAGGACGGGCTCGAGACATATCTGGAGCGAGTTTCGCTTGATATGACAAATTTCACATCAAAAGAGGCGGAAGAGAAGAAAGAAAAAACAGCGGGAGCGATACCAAAAAGGTCGTTGTCGTTGATGAAGAAAGCGCTGGCACGGATGTATCAGTACATTCAAGCGCATTACGGAAAAACGTGGCTCTCGGAGAGTGAGGAGAAAAGCCGGAATTACCAGCTCTGCCGCGGCATCCACAGCGACTGCAGCCTCTATTACACGGAGGGTGTGCTGAAAAATCCGGTCGGAAAGTATTATCAGCTCTCCTACGCGCAGAAGCAGAAGGATAAAAACCTTCATGCCTATTACGACCAGCACCGCGCGGTGCGGCAGAACATTTCGCTGCTGTATCAGGAACTGAAAAAAGCGATGCTGCTGCAGGAGGATCAGTCGTTTGCGGATGCAGACCACGGAATTTTACAGCCCGCGCGGATGTGGAAGGTGGGACGGAGCCAGAATGCGGATCTGTTCCGGCTGGAGCAGCGGCGGAATTCGCTGGATTTTGTCGTGGATATTCTCGTAGATGCGAGCGGTTCCCAGCGGCCGCGCCAGGAGAATGTGACACTGCAGACGTACATTCTGGCGGAGACCTTAAGCCGCCTGCACATCCCGTTCCGCGTGATGAGCTTCTGTACGTTCTGGGATTACACGATCCTGCACCGGATGCGCGATTACGACGATCCGCGGGAGAAGAACAGCAATATTTTTGAGTATATCACATCCTCAAACAACCGCGACGGGCTTGCTGTCAAGGCGGCGGGGATGGATCTTTTAAAACGCCAGGAGGACCGGAAGCTGCTGATCCTCTTAAGCGACGGAAAGCCGTACGATGTGCTGGTGAACCGGCCGAATGCGAGAAATCCAAAGCCGTACCGGGATGACTATGCACTGCATGACACGGCAACTGAGGTGCGGCGCCTCAGGCAGCAGGGTGTCTCGGTGCTTGGGGTCTTTGTAGGCGAGGAGACGGAGCTTATGGCGGAGCAGAAGATTTTCGGCAAGGATTTCGCGTATGCGCGCGATATCCGCAACTTTTCCCATATGGTGGGAAGCTATTTAAGAAGAAAAATCGAAGAATAAACGAGCGGAATGCTCCGGGCGGAAAGTGAAAAACTTTTATCCGGAGCATTTTTTTCGATTTTTTTACGCAAACAGGTTGACATTTCCCACAAAATCTCCTAGAATGTTCTATAGCGAACTGTTTAATATGAAACAGTCATCTATAGAACAGTTGCTTATGGAACAGTCCTTATTCAAACAGTTTTATAACGAACAGATGGGGACGGCAGCAAAGGGGGAAAGGAGGAAAAAAGCAGCGTGTGTTGTAAAAAAAGAAAAATCGGCCACGAACTGCGGACGCTGGACAATATGATGTCACGGAACCTGATGGCAGCCGCCAGAGAGCGGGGCGTCGATGAACTGACGGCCATGCACGGGTGGATTTTGGGCTATCTGTGCAGGAACGAGCACAAAGATATTTTCCAGAAAGATATTGAAGCGGAATTTAAGATCTGCCGCTCTACCGTGACCAACATTTTAAAGCTCATGGAGAAAAAGGGCTACATCAAACGGGAGTCCGTTCCCTATGACGCGCGGCTGAAAAAACTGGTGCTGACCGATACCGGAAGAGAGCTTCACGAGAAGACGAAAGATATGATCGATATGCTGGAAGAACAGACGGTTGCGGGAATTTCAAAAGAAGATCTTGACACTTTCTACCGTGTCATCGATCAGGTCAAAAACAACGTAAAAAAGTATGTTAGGAGAGACATCATGTTAAAAACACTTGGAGCACAGGTAAAAGAGTTTAAAAAACGCCTCCATTGCCACTCCGATTTTCATGATTCTGGAGGTTATCATGGAGATGATCATTCCTCTTATGATGGCATCCATTATCGATAACGGTGTAGAAAAAGGCGATCTCCATCACATTTACGTGGTGGGAGCATTCATGGTAGTGGCAGCAGCCATCGGTCTGTTTGCAGGTATCATGGGCGGAAAATATGGAGCAAAGGCATCTGCCGGATTTGCTAAAAAAATCTGCGTCAGGCCATGTTTGAAAATATCCAGGAATATTCTTTTTCCAATATTGACAAATTCAGTACAGCAGGTCTTGTCACCCGTCTGACCACAGATGTGACGAATCTGCAGAATGCATATCAGATGATCCTTCGTATGTGCATGCGTGCACCGGCGAGTATGATCATTGCAATGATTATGTCGTTTTACATCAATGCACGCCTTGCGAGCATTTATCTGGTGGCCGTTATTCTTCTTGGAACGTGTCTGTTTCTGATCATGCGGTCTGCAACCAAATATTTCGAGCAGGCATTTCCAAAATATGATGAATTAAATGCGAGTGTGCAGGAAAACGTATCCGCAATCCGTGTGGTAAAAGCGTATGTGCGCGAAGATTATGAGACAGGAAAATTTCACAAAGCGTCCGAAAATATTTATAAAATTTTCTGTAAAGCAGAAGAAAATCTTTCCTTTAATGCACCGCTGATGCAGCTGACCGTGTACAGCTGTATTCTTCTGATCAGCTGGCTCGGCGCCAAAATGATTGTCGGAAGCAGTCTTTCGACCGGAGAACTGATGAGCCTTCTGACCTATTGCATGAACATTCTGATGAGCCTTATGATGCTTTCCATGGTATTCGTTATGATCACAATGAGCCTTGCAAGTGCGCGCCGTATTTCAGAAGTCCTGAATGAGAAGAGTGATCTCGATAATCCGGAGAATCCGGACTTTTCGATTCCGGATGGAAGCATTACCTTCGATCATGTCTATTTCAACTACAAAAAAGGAGCCGGCGAGCCGGTTCTTTCGGATATCAATCTTTCCATCCAATCGGGTGAGACAATCGGTATTATCGGTGGAACCGGAAGTGCGAAAACAAGTCTTGTCAACCTGATCAGCCGTCTGTATGATGTAACAGATGGATCCGTTAAGGTCGGCGGAAAGGATGTCCGCTCCTACGATATGGAAACGCTGCGAAATGAAGTAGCCGTTGTTTTACAGAAAAATGTGCTGTTTTCCGGTACTATTCTCGACAACCTCCGATGGGGTGATAAAAATGCTTCGGAAGAAGAGTGCAAGCGTGTCTGCCGTCTTGCCTGCGCCGATGAATTTATCGACCGGATGCCGGAGGGCTACAACACCTACATCGAGCAGGGCGGATCCAACGTATCCGGCGGCCAGAAACAGCGCCTCTGTATCGCAAGAGCACTGCTGAAGAAACCAAAGGTGCTGATTCTGGATGACAGTACAAGTGCTGTCGATACCGCAACCGACGCGAAAATCCGGAAGGCATTCCTGACCGAGATCCCTGAAACGACAAAGCTGATCATTGCACAGCGTATTTCCAGTGTGCAGGACGCAGACCGCATCATTGTCATGGAGAACGGAAAAGTAAATGGTTTTGGAAGCCATGAGGAATTACTGAAAACCAATGAAATTTACCGCGAAGTATATGAGTCTCAGACCGGTGGCGACGGAGACTTTGACGAAAAGAGAGGTGAGTAAGGAATGGCAGAGAGAGTACAGCAGTAAAGGGGCCGGGAGCAAGACCTCCAGAGGGGTGAAACCGCAGGCCAAGAATCCGATGAAGATCTTTACCAGAATTATGAAATATGTATTAAAGGATTATACGGTACACTGCATCGCTGTTGTCATTGCGATTTTTTGTCAACGTCCTGGCAAATGTACAGGGAACGATGTTTATGAAAACGCTGATTGACGGCTATATCACGCCGATGCTGACCCAGCCGGATCCGGATTTTGGCCCGCTGCTCCACGCAATTTTGCGGGTGGCCGGATTTTACGGAATCGGTATTGTGGCTGCGTTCGTTCAGAACCGTACCATGATTTATGTATCCCAGGGAACCCTGCGGAATCTGAGAAATGATCTGTTCGGCAATATGGAAAAGCTGCCGATTAAATATTTTGATACCCATGCGCACGGCGACATCATGTCGATTTATACAAATGATATTGATACCCTGCGTCAGATGATCAGTCAGAGTATCCCGCAGATCATCAACAGTGCAATCACGATTGTCAGTGTCTTTGTCAGTATGCTGATTCTGAACATCCCGCTGACGATTACAACGCTGGTTATGGTATCTATCATGCTGGGAGTGACAAAAAAGGTGGCCGGATTTTCCGGAAATTTCTTTGTAAAACAGCAGAGGGATCTTGGTAAAGTCAACGGCTTTATCGAAGAGATGATGGATGGCCAGAAGGTTGTCAAGGTATTCTGTCATGAAGAGGAGAATATCGAAAAATTCAAAGAAATTAATAACAATCTGTATGAGAGTGCTTACAATGCCAATGCGTTTGCAAATGTTATCGGACCGATCAATGCACAGCTTGGAAATATGAGCTATGTTGTCTGTGCAATTGTCGGCGGTGCACTTGCCCTTGGCAGCGTCGGTGGCTTTACGCTCGGTGGTCTAGCAAGCTTTCTGACCTTCAACAAGAGTTTTAACATGCCGATCAACCAGGTCAGCCAGCAGCTGAACGCAATTGTTATGGCACTTGCAGGAGCGGAACGTATTTTCCGACTGATGGATGAAGAGCCGGAGCTGGACGAGGGGTATGTAACGCTTGTCAATGCGAAGGAAGAAAACGGAAAACTCACCGAGACGAAAGAGCGTACCGGAAAATGGGCATGGAAGCATACGCACCAGGCAGATGGATCTGTGGATTACCGCGAGCTGCAGGGCCGTGTGGTATTCGAACATGTTGATTTCGGCTACAATCAGGATAAAATTGTTTTGCACGATGTATCGCTGTTTGCAGAGCCGGGTCAGAAGATCGCGTTTGTCGGTTCTACCGGAGCCGGAAAGACAACCATTACCAATCTGATCAACCGCTTCTATGATATTCAGAAAGGTAAGATCCGTTACGATGAGATCAACATTGGAAAGATCCAAAAAAGATGACCTGAGAAGATCGCTTGGCATTGTTTTGCAGGATACACATCTGTTTACGGGAACGGTAAGAGAAAATATTGCCTTCGGAAAGCTCGATGCGACGGAGGATGAGGTTGTAGCAGCAGCAAAACTGGCGAATGCGCACGGATTCATTATGCGTCTGCCGCAGGGCTATGACACAATGCTGACCGGAGACGGTGCGAATCTGTCCCAGGGTCAGCGGCAGCTTCTTGCGATCGCGCGTGCAGCCATTGCAGATCCGCCGGTACTGATTCTCGATGAGGCGACAAGCTCCATCGATACCCGTACCGAGCGCATTGTTCAGGATGGTATGGATAAGCTGATGAGTGGAAGAACAACCTTTGTTATCGCACATCGTCTGTCCACCGTACGAAACGCCGATTGTATCATGGTTCTTGAGCAGGGACAAATTATTGAGCGCGGTACCCATGATCAGCTGATGGAACAGAAAGGAAAATATTACCAGCTGTATACCGGAAATCAGGTTTCCGCATAGCAGAAAAAACGGAAAAAGTAAGTCCCGCACGACAGAAAATAAAAATCTGTCTGTGCGGGATTTTTTTGCGAAGCAGCGGCTGGTTTTATGTGCGAGTAGCGAAGCGGATTGCGAATATCCGCTTCGAAATGATGATTGCGAGTGATACAGTAAGTTCCCACAGGTTTTTTGGGTCTTGAAAAAGACAGCGGGATTTTATAAAATAGAAGAAGCGTTTGAATATATGCAAAGGAGAAAAACTATGGAATACCTGAATACAGCGCAGGAGCTGCTCGATTTTATCATGCGGTGCAAAAGCCCGTTTCATGTGGTAAAAGAAGCCGGCGATCTGCTGAACGAAAATGGATATACAAAACTGGAGGAGACAAAAGAATGGAGTCTCGTTCCGGGCGGAAAATATTATGTGACGAGAAATGAATCCTCGGTGATTGCGTTCCAGATCCCGGAGAGCGCATTTTCCAGCTACCAGATCATCGCAAGCCACAGCGACTGTCCGACGTTTAAAGTAAAGGGAGAGGACCCATTCGTGACGGATGGTCATTACACCCGCCTGAACGTGGAGGGCTACGGCGGAATGATCCGTTCCCCATGGTTTGACCGTCCGCTTTCCCTGGCGGGCCGCATGGTGGTACGTGACGGAAACAGCGTGAAATCCGTGCTGGTTGATGCCGGACGAGATCTGGTGACGATCCCGAATCTACCGATTCATCTGAATCGTGACATCAACAACGGAATCAAATACAGTGTGCAGACCGACATGCTCCCGATTCTCGGTGATGAGACAGCGAAAGATCATTTTTACGAGCTGTTTCTGCCGGATACCGCAAAAGAGGATATTCTCTCCATGGAGCTTTATCTGTATAACCGAGTGGAAGGATCCATCTGGGGTGCCGGAAAAGAGTTTTTATCCAGTGGGCGTCTGGATGACCTGCAGAGCGCGTTTGGCTCCTTAAAGGGCTTTCTTGCTGCAAAGGCAACAGGCCAGGTCAATGTCTGCGCAATCTTTGACAATGAGGAGGTAGGAAGCCTCACAAAGCAGGGCGCAGATTCGTCGTTCCTGACTGAGACCCTGCAGCACATCAACGCAGCGTGCGGAAAAGACACGATCGCTTACCACAGAGATCTTGCGGGAAGCTTTATGGTTTCTGCCGATAATGCACATGCGTTCCATCCGGCGCATGCGGAGAAATACGATCCGAAGAGCCGCGTCTACATGAACGGCGGCGTTGTCATCAAACAGAGTGCAAACCAGAAATACACGACCGATGCTGTTTCGGAAGCCGTAACAAAGATGATTTGCGAGAAGGCCGGCGTACCGTGCCAGGTATTCGCAAACCACGCCGACATTCCGGGCGGAAGCACGCTCGGCGCAATTCTGAACTCTCTTGTCTCGGTGACAAGCGTGGATATCGGAATGGCTCAGCTTGCGATGCATTCCCCGTATGAGACGGCAGGCGCCAAAGATACTGCTTATCTGGTGCAGTTCGCAAAGACCTTTTATGAGACGACACTGGTGCGGACAGAGCATGGATTTTCTCTGGAAGAAAAATAAAAGTTTAAGATAGAAAAAAGCGGCCGGCGGGACTTTTGAAAAGCCTCTGCCGGCCGCTTTTTGCGTACTTGCAAAGTGTGTTTTAAGGATCAGATTATTCTGTCCGGAGTGCCGTAACCGGATCGCTTTTTGCCGCTTTCTTCGACGGAATCAGACCGCCGATCAGGGTCAGAACGACGCTGAGTGCAATCAGAACAAGCGCCGGGACGAGTGGAAGAGAAGCACTGACCTTCGTTGTATCCGCCAGATGGTGGATCAGAAGGTTGCCCGGAATCATCAGAAGCAGCGAGAGCCCGATGCCGATCAGTCCTGCACAGAGTCCGATGATGAAGGTTTCGGCATTGAAGACCTGCGAAATATTGCGTTTCGAAGCACCGATCGCGCGCAGGATACCGATCTCTTTCTTACGTTCCAGAACACTGATATAGGTGATGACGCCGATCATAATCGAGGAAAGCCACAAGGGAAAGTGCCGACAAAAGCGATCAGCACGTAGCTGATGATGTTGAACGATATCCGTGACGGAGGACATCAGAGTGCCGACCACATCGGTGTACGAGATTACCTGCTCGTTTTTGGCCTTCTTTTTCCATCGTGTCATTGTAACCGTCGAGGATGGAGACAACGTGTTCCCTTGCTCCAAAGTTTTTACGGGTAAATGCTGATCGAAGAGGGTTCGTCAAAATTCAGCGTAGCCAGTTTCTGCAGATTGCCCTCATAGGTGGAAGAGCCGGAAGAACTAAGAGAAGCGAAGAGCTCCTTCATATCATCCTCAGTCATATTCATCTGGAAGGCACTTGCAAAGGCATCGGTGTCAATCTTCATGGCATCGCCCATCGAATCCTGCAGAGAATTACCGACCTGCGTCATGGCGCGCTCCATCTCGGACTGAATTGCAGAGGCCATCTGCGTCATCATCTGTTCCATCGCGGAAGTGATCTGTGTCTGCAGAACCGAGGCGACAGAAGCGGAGTAGCTTCCCATAACGCCTGCCATGTAGTTTGTGAGCGCAGAAGAAACCTGGGACTGCAGTCCGTCGAGATCGACGATTTTTGTGATACCGCTGTTCAGCCGCTGCTGGCCGTCCGCCGTGTTCAGGTAGGCGATAAAGTGCTGGCCCATCTCCGTCGGATCCGGCAGGCCGTTCTCCTTCACGTAAGCGAGATAACCGTTGGAAAGCTCCGTCGCAAGCGCAGTGAGCTGGTCGGATGTAATTTCGATATTGCCGTTGTTCTGCATCACCTCGGAAATCCAGTCGTTGATGATCTGAACAGCTTCTTCGGTCTGCAGATACTCCGCAAGATAAGCATCAAACTGTTCCGGATCGGTGTAGCCCATCTTGATCAGGTATGCCTGATACCCTTTGAAGATCCGCTGAATGAGTTCCTGGATCTGTTCCTGTGTAATGGAAACACCGCCGCCGTCTGCAATGATGGTCTGGATGTGGCGCCGCAGGATTTCCTGTGCTTCCGTGGAATTGATGTAGGAGACGAAATCCTCCTGTAAATGGGAATAATCCGCCTCCGGGTGCTCCGAGGCGTAGCCCTGATAGCCCTCCATGAGGCTGGAAGCCAGTTCCTGCATGCCGTCTTCACTGACATTGAGAGTAAGCCCGGATAAAATCTGGCCAAGATCAAGCTGCGGCAGTCCGTCGAAATTAAGAGAGATCTGACTGAGGTCAATCGCACCCGCGAGATCCATGCTGCTTCCGGCGTCCGCAAAGGCGCTGGAAAAATCAAGGTTCATGGAATCACCGGAAAAAGCACCGGAGAGTGCGGAATCGTCGAACTGGAAAGCGTTCTGCAGCTTGTCCTCATCGACAGTGATAAAGGAATCCATATCAAGACCGCTGTTCTGATCCACGGTGCCGAATTCCTGATTCGTAAAGACATCGATGGAGGAGTCCGCCATCTGCTGTTTCACAATCTCGGATTTCTTTGCTTCCTCCACAACGTGGCGGGTCAGCGATGCCGGGTAATTGATGCCGGCGGTCAGGGCAGAGGCGGCAGAGTCAGGGGACGGCTGGACAATACCGGTGATTGTGAGCTTTTCGCCGTTGGCAACGAGTTTTTTCATATAGTCTTCGTTGTCGCTTTTATCTTTCCAGACCTGATACTGACTGTCGTATTCGTAGCAGTCTGCGCTGTTCACAAGACGGAACGTGGTGCCGAGAATATCATCGTAGGAATACGTGCCGATGGAGGAAGGGGTCTCGACGGTTTCTTCATTTAAAAACTGGCGGACCATCTCATCCAGCTCGAGTGCATCGCGGAGCCCCAGGGTGTAGAGCAGAAAATCACTCATTCCGCCGTCGGAAGTGAGGACAAGCACACATTCGTTATAGTTTTCCGGCCAGTGTCCGGCTTTTAAGTCGTACTGGTTCTCGTACAGGGAAGCCGTGTCCGGCATCTCGTAAAAGACGTTGGTGCTCATCATGGATGACATGATGCTGTTGGAGCTTGCGCCAAGGCCGAGCGAGCGGAACGACTGGTCCGGGTGCACCTGGCGGATGGAATCGCCGTCTTCGCGGTAGATCTGCGGCGTGACGGAGTAGGAATATTCGATGGCATTTGTGTAGTCGGAAATGCCGTCCGCACCGCCGTCAAGGTACTTTTTCAGGGAAGCGAGATCGTTGGAGTTCATGGTGGAGAACATGTTGGTCACGACTTCCTGGACTTTGATTTCATTCTTTTTGCCGGAATCTTTTGCGTCTTTGCCGGCATTCTGTGAGCCGACCATCATCGAAGTGAGGTCAAAGCCGGTGCTCTGGATCTGAAGCGGATATTCGGAGAGAGTTTCCTCTTCCATATTCTGAATATACTCGTTGACACCAGAGGAGAGTGCCAGAATCAGTGCAATGCCGATGATGCCGATTGAGCCGGCAAACGAGGTGAGCAAGGTCCGCGCTTTCTTGGTGCGCAGGTTATTAAAACTTAAGGAGAGCGCCGTCAGAAAGGACATCGACGATTTGCCCATGTTTTTGTGCTTGGGAGGAAGCAGGGTTTCGGAATCCGGCTCAAACGGGTTCGTGTCGGAGCAGATCACACCGTCGCGCAGGGTGACGATCCGGTTGGCGTAAAGCTCGGCGAGCTCCGGATTGTGTGTGACCATGACGACAAGGCGTTCTTTGGCAACTTCCTGCAGCAGGTCCATGACCTGAATACTGGTGTCGGAATCGAGCGCGCCGGTCGGCTCATCGGCAAGCAGAATTTCCGGGTCATTGACAAGAGCGCGGGCGATGGCGACACGCTGCATCTGACCGCCGGACATCTGGCTCGGCCGCTTGTGGAGCTGTTTTCCAAGACCGACCTTTTCAAGTGCCGCGATTGCTTTTTTGCGCCGCACCTCTTTGGAAACACCGGAAATGGTAAGCGCCAGCTCTACGTTTGCAAGGACGGTCTGGTGCGGGATCAGGTTGTAGCTCTGGAAGACAAAGCCGATCGTGTGGTTCCGGTAGGAATCCCAGTCGCGGTCCTTATACTTTTTCGTGGAAATGCCGTTGATGATCAGATCGCCGCTGTCGTAGCGGTCGAGGCCGCCGATGATATTCAGAAGCGTCGTCTTTCCGGAACCGCTCGGCCCTAAAATAGCGACAAACTCGTTGTCGCGCAAATTTAAGGACACATCGTCGAGCGCTTTCTGTACCAGCGTCCCGGTCCGGTATTCTTTTTTTGATATGCTGAATCTGTAGCATAAAAGGGTAACTCCTTCTGTGATTAATATGTGAACAGTTGTCCTTTATTCTACAACGAAATACGGGAAAAGTCCCGGGCTTTAGAAAAATTTAAGAAAAGTTTATCGACAGAAAAAAAGTTCCGCCTCTGTTTCGGAAAAACAAAAAACGGAACTTTCTTTATCTGTGATACTTATGATGCCGGAAAAGTCAGACTTCCATCAGAAGACCTTTCATATAAGCCTTTAAGATTTTCTTTTTCTCCAGCGAAAGATTATTGTAAAGCGTAATGATTTCCTGCTGTCCTTCGGTAAGCTGCAGGGCATCCGGCTCGTCGAGAAAGAAATCGGCAAGTGTGATGCCGAAAGCGTCGCAGAGCTTCTGCAGGGTAGGGATGGTTGGAATATTGGTGCGGTTTACCATATTATTTAAGGTAGAATAGGGAATGTCCGCCTCTTTTGCAAGACGGTAATAAGTCCAGGAACGCTCTTTGCATAAATCCTGAATGTGCTGTATCACATCTTTATCTCTCATAAAAAGATACCTCGTATTCCTATGTAATGTAGCGGCATGAAAATTGCTACTCACATATATTATACGTCTGTAAAAGAATAGAAACAGATCTTAAAGAGAGATGCAGAAAAGCTGTACAAATAAGAAATAATGGGAATTTTGAGAGAAAAAGAGAGAAAAACCCGGCAGGAAAATAAGGTTTCCCGCCGGGTTCTGCAATCGTTTCAAAGTCTGTGATTCTTACTCTTCGGTGGAATTTTCTTCCATCTCGTTGAACTGCTCGGTATCCATCAGCTCGTCGAATGCGTCTGCTGCAATTTCGTACTCTTCATCGGAATCGATGTTGTCGAGGTTCGGCTGGCCGTTTTCTTCGTAGTAACGATACAGATAAACTTCGCCGTCTTCGTTCTCGCCGTTTTCATCGAGCGGCAGAAGAGCGATGTACTCTTTCTGGTTCGGAGCTGGGAAAATGGTCAGTACGGCACATTTTACTTCGGTATCGTCGTCCAGTGTCAGGGTAACAGTCGGCTGATCCAGATCCTGGCAGTCGCTGCCGCAGTCTGCGCAGTCTCCGCTGCAGGATGCGCTGTTGAATAATTCTTCACTCATTTGTATTACCTTCCTTTTTCGTGTTCAAGTCTTATCAGGTTCTTGTACTGCCATTCTAACAGATAATAGAAAAAAACACAATGGCTGTGCCGGGAAAGCAGAAAAAAATGCGGCTGATACAGGAAAATACGGAAAAGATACAATAAATAAGAACGAAAAAATGAAAAATTAGTCGTATTTTCTATTGACTGTTTTCGGGTACAGTTTTATACTATCACTATTGAATCTAAATATACAGGCAGCTGAACAAACTTATCCTCAACTGCCGGGGAGGCAAAAAAATGGATATCAGATTTGAAAAAAGAGAACATTTACAGGAAAAACCGGATCAGAAAAATCTTGGATTCGGAAAACACTTTACAGACTATATGTTTGTCATGGACTGGGACAAAGAGCAGGGATGGCATGACGCAGCAATCGTACCGTACGGCGGAATCCCGATGGATCCTGCAACCATGGTACTTCACTATGCACAGGAAACGTTCGAGGGACTGAAAGCCTACAGAACAGCAGAAGGAAAGATCCAGCTGTTCCGTCCGGAAATGAACGCACGCCGTATGATTAAATCCAACGAGAGACTCTGCATGCCGGGCGTACCGGAGGAGATGTTTGTAGAGGCTGTCAAAGCACTGGTTAAAGCACAGGAAGACTGGGTACCGTCTGAGCCAGGTACATCTCTTTACATCCGTCCGTTCATGTTCGCTACTGAGGCAAGCCTTGGCGTACATATGGCAAAATCCTACAAATTCGTTATCATCACCACTCCGGTTGGAGCATACTATGCAGAGGGCATCAACCCGGTTAAGATCCTGGTTGAGGATGAATATGTTCGTGCAGTCAAAGGTGGCACAGGATTTACAAAATGCGGCGGTAACTATGCAAGTTCCATCGCAGGCCAGGTAAAAGCAGAGAAGATGGGATGCACCCAGGTTCTGTGGCTGGACGGCGTACATCGTAAATATGTAGAGGAAGTTGGAACCATGAACATTATGTTCAAGATTGCCGGCGAAATCTACACCGCACCGCTGGAAGGAACTGTTCTTCCGGGCGTAACCCGTGATTCCCTGATCCATATCTTAAGAGACTGGGATATAAAGTAAACGAAACACATCTGTCGGTTGACGATCTGATGAAAGCAGGTCATGACGGCACACTGGAAGAAGCATTTGGTACTGGTACAGCAGCAGTTGTATCTCCGGTTGGTGAATTTGTATACAAGGACGATTCTGTTGTTGTAAATGACTTCAAGATCGGTGAGCTGACCCAGAAACTGTACGATACCCTGACCGGTATCCAGTGGGGTAAACTGGAAGATAAATATGGCTGGACTACTCCGGTAGAATAAACCATATAAAACAGAAAAATGCAGATAAGGGGGTCCTTCCCGCACAGCGGGTGGCGGGAGATCTTTCGCTTCAGAAAAAGATTCAGAAATCGTTTGAAAGGAAACAAAGCAGAATGGATCAGAATCGAATGCCTCTTGTGGAGGCGTTACAACAGTTCCGGGAGGAAGCACCGGCCTATTTCCGTATTCCGGGACACCGGTTTGAGCGCGGGCTGGATGAGACGTTAAACGGAGCGTCGCTTGCGGCGTATGACCTCTCGGAGGCAGAAGGGCTTGACGATCTGCATCACGCGGAGGGCGTGATTGCAGAGGCGCAGAAACTGGCGGCGGAAACGTGGAAGGCAAAAAAAACTTTTTTTCTTGTCAACGGCACAACATGCGGCAACGAGGCGATGGTGCTTTCGTCTGTGAAAGAGGGCGAAAAAATCATTGTTCCGCGAAACGTGCACAAATCGGTGCTGATGGGCCTGATTTTAAGCGGAGCCACACCGGTTTATGTGATGCCGGAGTACAGCACGAAATGGCAGATGTGGGGCGGCGTAACGCCGGAGACGATCGAAAAAGCCTTCGCGGAAACGCCGGATGCGAAAGCCGTACTTCTGGTCAGCCCGACGTACTACGGTCTTTGCAGTGATCTGCAGGCGATCGCAGAAATCTGTCACTGCCACAACGCAGCGCTTCTTGTCGATGAAGCACATGGATCGCACCTCTATTTTTCCGAACAGCTTCCTCTCGGCGCACTGGAAAGTGGTGCGGATGCCTGCGCGCAGAGTATCCACAAAACGGCGGGTTCCTTTACACAGAGCTCCTTCTTATCACTCGGTTCTGGCCGTCTCGATGAGGCAAGAGTGGCCGCCAATCTGCAGATGGTACAGAGTACATCGCCGTCCTACCTTCTGATGGCATCCCTCGATGCGGCGCGGCGCGGGATGGCGCTGCACGGAAAAGAGCGAATGGAACGCGCGCTGGAACTCGGCCAGAGGGCGCGGCAGGAGCTTGCAAAGATCAAAGGAATCGAAGTTCTTGGGACCGAGATGGAAGGAACGTGCGGCGTATGGAAGATCGACCTGACGCGTCTTGTATTCTCGGCAAGAGAACTTGGTATTTCCGGCTACGATCTGCAGGTGCGTCTGTACGAGGAATACCGCGTCAGTACAGAGCTTGCCGACGAGGAGAACGTGGTCTGCGTTATTACCTGGGCAAACAGCGAGGAAGATATCACACGGCTGATCGATGCGCTGGCAGGAATTTCGGCAGCAGAGAGCGGGAAAACGACGGGGCGGACGAAGTTTACAGAAAAGCAGTGGCTGTTCCGCAGCCTGCCGGAGATGGTAAAGACACCGCGCGAGGCATATTTTGCGGAGAAGGAAGCCGTTCCGTTTGCAGAAGCGGAAGGACGAATTGCAGCCGAGATGGCAGCCCCATATCCGCCGGGAATCCCGCTCATCTGCCCGGGCGAGCGGTACAGCAGAGAAATGTTGGAACTGATGCGCCAGTATAAAGCAGACGGCTGCGAATTTCACGGACCGTCGGATGCGTCGCTGGAAGTGCTGTATGTTCTGAAAGAGGAATAAAAGAAAACGGAAGTCGGTTCCCAGCGCTTTGCAACAGAAACCGCAGAGAACAGACTGTCAGGAAAAGGAGATGAATTGCGTATGAAAAAAATGATATCCTGGAACGTAAATGGACTGAGAGCCTGTATGAAGAAAGGCTTTCAGGAATACTTTGAGGCGGCAGATGCCGATATTTTCTGCCTGCAGGAGACAAAGCTGCAGGAAGGACAGATCGACCTTGAGCTGCCCGGCTATCATCAGTATTGGAATTATGCGGAAAAGAAAGGATATTCCGGCACGGCCCTGTTTACCAAAGAGGAGCCGATTTCTGTTCGCTATGGTATCGGAATCGAAGAACATGATATGGAAGGCCGTGTGATCACGGCAGAGTTTCCGGAATACTTTGTTGTAACCGTCTACACACCGAATTCACAGGATGAATTAAAACGCCTTGCCTACCGGATGGAGTGGGAGGATGCGTTTCTTTCTTACTTAAAAGGACTGGAGCAGGAAAAACCGGTGATTTTCTGCGGAGATCTGAACGTCGCAGCGACCGAGATGGATATCAAAAATGCAAAGGCAAATGAGAAAAACGCCGGCTTTACGAAAGAGGAGCGCGAAAAATTTGCTGTGATCAAAGAAAAAGGCTTTGTTGATTCCTTCCGTATGCTGTATCCGGACACCGTGACGTATTCCTGGTGGTCATACCGCTTTCAGGCACGCCAGCGGAATGCAGGATGGCGGCTTGATTACTTTATGGTATCAGAGTCCTTAAAAGATGCAGTTGCAGATGCCAAAATCCATACCGAAATTCTCGGTTCCGACCATTGCCCGGTGGAACTGGATTTAGAGGTATAACAATTGGTAACATTGGTCAATTGACAATTTTATTCAAATGATTTACATTAATAGTATGACAATTGCAACAAATTATAAAAAATAAGGGCGGGAATTATGATACAGACAAAAAACAGAGGAAAATATCGAATTTTACCGGGAAATCCGGAGAAAATGGGCGCATCGGCGACGAAAGACGGATACAATTTTGCCGTAGAAGTATCAGATGGAAAAAAAGCAGAGCTTCTGCTGTACCGGAAAGGTCACCAGAAACCGTTTCTTACCGTGCCGCTTCCGGAAGAAGAGCGCACTGGCGTGATCAGTTCTGTGGAAATCACAGGCCTGACGGTAGGAAAGTTTTCGTATGCCTACCGGATGGACGAAGTTTTCTGCTTGGATCCATATGCGGGAGCAGTAGAAGGAAGAGAAACCTTCGGTGCACCGATGGAAAAAGAAGAGGGCGCCTGCTGCTGCCTTCTCCCGGAGTACCCGGTAATGCGCACCACCTCACTGCACCGGCCGTATGAGGAGACGATTCTGTATAAGCTCCATGTGCGCGGCTTCACCAAAGACGGAAGCTCCCGTGTAAAGAACAAGGGAACGTTCCGCGGCGTGATCGAAAAAATTCCATCTTAAAAGAACTCGGTATCAATGCAGTAGAACTGATGCCGTCCTACGAGTTTTTTGAGTGGACCTCCCTTACGGAGCCGGCCTATGTATATCCGGCGCCGGCGGAAGAGAAGCGCGTGAATTATTGGGGATACGGCACAAAGGCCCTGTATTTTGCTCCGAAAGCTTCGTATGCTGCATCCGCAGATGCCGTCGCAGAGTTCGCAGAGATGGTCGATGCCTTGCATGAGAATGGTATCGAATGCCTGATGGAATTCTGTTTTGCCCCGGGAACGCCTTCTGGTTTTGCCCTGCAGGTTCTGCACCACTGGCAGCTCCGCTATCAGATCGACGGTTTCCATCTGGTCGGCGATGCATCGCTGGCAGAAGAAGCGTCCAAAGATGCACTCCTTCGGAAGACGAAACTGATTTTTCTCGGCTTTGACGGCGCACGGATCTATCAGGGAAAACGCCCGTGGTTCCGGAATTTAGGGGAACACAATCAGGGCTACCAGTACCATATCCGCCGCTTCTTAAAAGGCGATGAGGGCAGCCTTTCCGACTTCACCTATTATCTGAGAAGAAGCCCGGAGACACACGGTGTGATCAATTATCTTGCGGATCACGACGGTTTTACCCTGTATGACAGCGTTTCCTACGAACAGAAACACAATCTGGACAACGGCGAAGACAATATGGATGGTTCCAACGAAAACCTGACCTGGAACTGCGGCGCAGAAGGCGTGACCCGGAAACCGGCTGTGCGCGCGCTGCGCCTCCGCCAGCTGAAAAATGCCGTTCTCATGCTGATGACAAGCCAGGGAACACCGCTGATTTACGGCGGCGATGAATTCGGCAACAGCCAGAAGGGCAACAACAACGCCTGGTGCCAGGACAACAAAATCGGCTGGATCGACTGGAAAGCAGCCGCCCGGAATCCGGAGTTTGCCGCCTTTGTAAAAGCAGCAATCGCCTTCCGGAAGGCGCATCCGGCTCTGCACGGCGAACGCGAGCCGCGCCTCATCGACTACAAATCCTACGGCTGCCCGGATATGTCCTTCCACAGCCAGAGAGCCTGGTTCTCCCAGATGGAAAACACATGCCGTTTTATCGGCGTCATGTACTGCGGAAGCTATTTCCAGGATAAAGACGACAACAAGGACGACGATCTTTATATTGCCTACAACATGCACTGGAATCCGCATGAGCTGGCACTGCCGTCCCTCCCGGAGCAGAAGGTCTGGTATCTGACGGCCGACACCAACACACCGGAAGTCTTCCTGACAGAAGAAAATCAGAAAAAAGTCAGCGCAAAAACGGTCATCGTGCCGCCGCGCAGTATCATAATTTTAACAGGAAAGCAGGAGAAGAGGCAGAATGATGAAAGCATGGCAGCACTTTAAAACCATTACCACACACAAAATGTGGGTCATGCGGTACTGCTTCAAAATAGGACTGTACTGGCAGGGACTGACCCACGACCTCTCGAAATATTCGCCGACGGAATTTCTGGTCGGCATGAAATACTACCAGGGCGATCGGAGTCCTAATAACGCCGAGCGCGAAGACACCGGCATGTCAAAATCCTGGATGCACCATAAAGGGCGCAACAAACATCATTTTGAATACTGGATTGATTACGGTATCAATTGTGACACCATCATCAAAGGCGTCCCAATGCCACGCCGCTACGTTGCCGAGATGATTATGGACCGCATCAGCGCGTCCCGCGTCTACCTCGGAGACGCTTATACCGATCAGGCGCCGTACCAGTATCTCAAAAAAGGAATCGGCCACCTCTGGTTCGTCCATCCCGAGACACTCTCGCAGCTCGAATTTCTGCTGCGCATGCTCTCGGAACGCGGCGAAGACGATACCCTCTATTACATCCGCTACCACTTCCTAAAAGGTGACCCCGTCCCGCGAATGCACTGTCCTCAAGAATGCACCGCCTACGAAGAGGCCATCCGCAAGAAAGTGTCCCCGTCCACTCATTAAGGTATTGGACCCACCCGCCCTCCCGATACTCCTGAGCGTCCCTTTCCCACAACAAAATACAACTTGTCAACGAACAACCGTACAAGTTGTATTATAAATTCCAGAAAGGGGAATCACCAATCACATGGAACCAACCACCGGCAAAGCCAAATACTACACCCTGATGGAAGCCCTAAAAGAGCAGATTCTCTCCGGAACCATAAAACCCGGCCAGAAGCTTCCCTCCGAAAACGAACTGACCCGGCACCTTTTAGAGACCGGCCGACGAAACATCATCGGCATCTTCAAGGCCGACGACAGCCAGGGCGCCCAGCGCCATAAAGGCTACGTGCAGGCGCTGCAGGAAAGCGGAATCCCGTATGATCCCGAAAACGTCATCTGGTTTCACACCGAGGACCGGAAAACCAAACCGTCCCTGATGCTTTCCATGCTGCTCGACAGCAAAAAGTCCGTCGATGCCGCCGTCTGCTACAACGACCAGATCGCGCTCGCCGTCATCTCCATGCTGGAAGAAAAGGGAATCTCCGTGCCGGAAGACATCGCCGTCACCGGATACGACAACTCGCTGATCGGCCAGAGCAGTCCGATCGGGATCACGACCATTGCCCATCCGCAGGAAAAACTCGGTGAGATGGCAGCAGAGCTCATTCTCGAAAAAATCAGAAAAGTCCCGGAAGAAGAAAGCAGCGTCAAACGCCTGATTTCCCCGGAACTCATCGTAAGAGAATCCACCGCAGGAAAAAATCTGTCAACAGAGACGAAAAAATAGAAAAGAACCCAAGGGAGGAAAAAACAATGGGAATGGATGCAAAAACAGCAATCCTCGAACAGAAAACAGCACTTGGTATTGAGCTCGGCTCAACCAGAATCAAAGCCGTCCTGATCGGCGCAGACAACGCCCCGATCGCATCCGGAGATCACGAGTGGGGAAAACCGCTACGACAACGGCGTGTGGACCTACACCCTCGAGGACATCTGGACGGGCCTGCAGGATGCCTATACCAAAATGGCAGCTGATGTTAAAGAAAAATACGACATCACCCTGACCCGCGTCGGAGCCATCGGCTTCAGTGCCATGATGCACGGCTATATGGCATTTGACAAAGCAGGAAACCTCCTCGTGCCGTTCCGCACCTGGAGAAACAATATCACAGAAGAAGCAAGCGAGAAGCTGACCGATCTTTTCGGATTCCACATCCCGCAGAGATGGACTATCGCCCATCTGTATCAGGCAATCTTAAACGGTGAGCCGCATGTGGCAGATATCGACTACGTGACAACCCTTGCCGGATACATTCAGTGGAAAATGACCGGCGAGCGTGTCGTTGGTGTCGGCGAGGCATCTGGAATCTTTCCAATCGATTCTGAAACCAACACTTACTTTGCCGACATGATCGCCAAATTTGACGAGGCAGTCGCAGACAAAGCATATTCATGGAAAGCACTCGATGTTCTGCCGCACGTTCTGACCGCAGGTGACAATGCCGGTGTTCTGACAAAAGAAGGTGCCGCACTTCTCGACATGTCCGGAAATCTGGAAGCAGGCATTCCGCTCTGCCCGCCGGAGGGAGATGCCGGAACAGGTATGGCAGCAACAAACAGCGTCCGCGTCAGAACCGGAAACGTGTCTGCCGGAACTTCCGTTTTTGCTATGATCGTTCTGGAGAAGAACCTTTCCAAAGTATACCCGGAGATCGATATGGTAACAACCCCGTCCGGTCATCCGGTTGCCATGGTGCACTGCCAGAACTGTACTTCTGATCTGAATGCATGGGTCAATCTCTTCCGTGAATTTGCGCAGACCTTCGGCATGGAAATCAGCACGAATGATCTGTTCGGCAAGCTGTACAACAAAGCCCTGGAGGGCGACGCAGACTGCGGCGGACTCCTTGCCTACAACTACTTCTCCGGCGAGCACGTAACCGGCTTCAACGAGGGCCGTCCTGTCTTCGCACGTACTCCGGATGCGAAATTCAATCTGGCAAACTTTATGAGAGTCAACCTGTTTACTTCCCTTGGCGCCTTGAAAGTCGGCCTTGATATCCTGATGAAAGAGGAGCATGTGCAGGTCGACCAGATTCTCGGCCACGGCGGTCTCTTCAAGACAAAAGGTGTCGGCCAGAAGATCCTCGCAGGTGCCATCGACGCACCGGTTTCCGTCATGGAGACAGCAGGAGAGGGCGGAGCCTGGGGCATCGCACTGCTGGCTTCTTATATGATCAACAAAGAAGAGAATGAAACACTCGAGGATTACCTCGATGCAAAAGTCATTCGCAGGAAATGCCGGAACCAAGATGGATCCGGACCCGGCAGACGTCGCTGGATTTGAAGTATTCACCGAGCGCTACAAAAAAAGGCCTGCCGATTGAGCGTGCAGCAGTAGAAGAGCTTAAAATGAACCATCGTTTGGGAAAGACAGAAAGGACAACACAATGTTAGAAGAACTGAAAAAAAGAGTATACGAAGCCAACATGCTTCTTCCAAAATACGGACTGGTTACCTTTACCTGGGGAAATGTCAGCGAGATTGACCGGGAAAGCGGTCTGTTCGTCATCAAACCAAGCGGCGTGGATTACGACCTGCTGACACCGGACGATATGGTTGTCATGGATCTGAACGGAAACAAAGTAGAAGGACGCTACCGTCCGTCTTCTGACACCCCGACCCATCTGGAGCTGTACAAAGCATTTCCGGAGATCGGCGGCATTGTTCACACCCATTCCTCCTATGCGACAAGCTGGGCACAGGCGGGAAGAAGCATTCCGTGCTACGGAACAACCCATGCAGACTACATCTCACGGTGAAGTACCGTGCCTGCGCTGCCTGACAAAAGAAGAGATTGACGAGGCATACGAGGAAAACACCGGCCATCTGATCGTCAATGAAGTTCAAACGGATGGGAAAAGATGTAAAAGCCGTTCCGGCCGTTCTTTGCAAGAACCACGGACCGTTCACCTGGGGCAAAGATGCGCATGAGGCTGTTCACAATGCTGTTGTCCTCGAAGAGGTTGCCAAAATGGCATACCGTGCCGAGACCATCAACCCGAGAATCCAGCCGGCACCGCAGGAGCTGCAGGATAAACACTATTACCGTAAGCATGGTGCAAATGCTTATTACGGACAGAACTAAAAAAGAGTAAGAAGATAAGAAAAGTGTCATCCACAAGCTGCAGGGCACACAGCCCGCAGGTGGATGACACTTTTTTGATAAAAACATTTTTATGATAGAAATCTGCTTTTAAAATCAAGTGGTCGTCTGACGCCGGATCAGAAGCGGCGGAACGGTCTTGTGAACCGGCTCGGCAAGCGGCACCGGGTGGCGTTTTTTCCGTTCCTGCATCTGGGAGACCGAGCAAGGGAAACAGCCTCGTCTGCAATCTGGTCAATCTGCTGGCCGACAGTGCTGATCGGATAGATAGCCTGCTCGGAAATCGGCGCACCGTCGAAGCCGATGAGTTCGTAATCGTTCGGCAGGGTATGGTACTTGCGGATCAGAAGATTTAAAAGAATATTGGCATGATCATCGTTGGAGAGGAAGATGCCCTTTTTCTGACCGGCATATTTTTGTTCGATGTTGTCAAAGATTTCCTGCAGCGGTGCTGCGGCTTCCTGATAGGAGAGTCCAAAATCCCGAATGATAACCTTGTGCGGTACACCGGCCTTTATACAGGCATCCTGGAAACCGGCGAGACGGCGGTAGGCAGGAACATTTTCTTTGGTCGGTGAGTTCAGATGAATCAGGACATCACAGTGGTTATGAATCAGAAGCGAAGTCGCTTCGTACGCGCCGAGGTAGTTGTCTGTATTGACACTGCTGACGAACTGGTCTTCGCGCTCAATTGCAACGACCGGGATCTGCAGATCGGAGAGTTCGCGGGAGGAGAGTGTATGGGAGAGGACGATGAGGCCCTCGATTTTGTACGACATCAGCTCCTGAATGTAGCGGTGCTCCGTCTCGTCGTGGCCGTTTCCGGCGAAGACGAGGAATTTATAGCCATATTTCTCATAAGAAGCAAGAATCTGATTCAGCATCTCGGAATAGTAGTTCATGGAGAGACTCGGGATCAGGACGCCGACAAATTCGGTCTGTCCGTTCGCGAGAATTTTGCCACTTTGTTTCTTTATAGTTCAGTTTATCCAGTGCATCGGAAATGATCTGCTGATTTTCCGGTGTCAGGGAATCCGGGTTGTTGAAATACCGGGAAATGGTTGTTTTGGAAAAATGCGTGTACTGTGCAATATCATTAAAGGTTACATTTTTTTTTGCGTGCCATAAGTTCAAGTGTCCTTCCCTTCAAAAGTGTTGCGTGAATCATGTAAGCTTTCAGAAAAAAACAAATAATATATGAAGATAGTATAACATTTCTCGCCCGCCGGAACAAGCGGGAATCGGTTAAGTAACCGGTTTTGTAAAAGTTCCACAAAAGCCAAAAACAAAATTATGGAAAATCACGAAAAGTAAAGAAAATATTGACGAAACCCACTGTCAATGCTATGATAAAGACAATGAAAGTAACCGGTTACTTGACCGGTTACACAAAACGAAGGACAGGACCCGCTGTCCAGAGATAACAGGAGGAATTGTGATGAGAAAGAAATTTAGTGCCAGGGCGGCAGCTCTTGGAATGTCTGGCGTGCTTCTTACTTCTGCACTGACCGGATGCACCTTCGGCTTCGCAAGCGATCCGGATGACCCGAACGCAGTAAAAGAAGAAGTGCCGATCGACATGACCACCGATACCTTCCAGTACGATACGTCGCTTTCCGGAACGAGTATCGTCATCATGAACACAAAAGCAGAAATCCAGACAGCACTGGAAGAGATTGCAAAAGTGTTCGAGGAGAAAGCAGGCGTACATATTGAGATCATGCCGGTAACGGACGGCGATTCTCCTTATACCAAAGTAGTCAGCCTCTACAACTCCGGAAACCCGCCGACACTTTCCATTCTGGATACGACCGATGTCATTGCACTGGCAGAAGAAAAAGCAGCCGACTTAAGCAATGAAGCATGGACCGGCGAGGCAGAAGAGTACCTGACCAAAATCAACGGAAAGGTTTACAGCTTCCCGCTTTGTATCGAGGGCCGCGGTATTATCTACAACAAGAGCGTGATTGAAGATACCTTAGGTACCGAGTTCGATCCATCCGATATCAAAACCCAGGACGATTTCGCAGCACTTCTCCAGAGCCTGCGGGACAACGGAATGAAGAATCCGATCTCCATGGCAAAAGAAGACTGGTCCCTTGGAGCACACCAGCTGCAGTACATCTACGAGACATACAACGGAACCTCCGACGGTGCAGCAGAAGTCATCAACGAGCTGAAGGACGGAACCTTATATCTGCCGGACTACACCCGCATGAACGAGTTCCTGAATACCTTTGACCTGTTAAAAGAGTACAACGTAGCAAAGGGCGATCCACTCGGCGCAGATTACGATGAGATGGCAATTGACCTGGCAGACGGAAAAACCGCTTTCTGGTTCAACGGAAACTGGGCATGGCCGAACCTTGAGGAGGCAGGAGCCGAGACGACCGACGAGTACGGTTTCCTTCCATACTTCCTGAACAATGATCCGGACGACTTCGTCAACAGCAAAATCCAGGCATCCCCGTCCAAACAGATCATGCTGGATGATATCGTGGCTACCGACGAGCAGAAAGCAGCAGCAAAAGAGTTCCTGAACTGGCTGGTTTACAGTGAGATCGGACAGCAGATGGTTGTAAAGACCTGCAGCCTGATCCCTCCGTTTAAAAACAACCCGAACGAGCCAAGCGATCCGTTAAGCCGCGACATTTACGAAAAAGTACAGAACGGCGGAGCATTCAACGCATCTGCGATCGTGCCGAACGATCACTGGTCTGTCCTTGGTGCGGCAATGCAGAAATATCTGGCCGGAAGAAGTGACCGCGAGGAACTGATAGATTCCATCCAGGCATACTGGGATGAGCAGTAAGCCGGAGGATATGAAGGAGGAACGAAAATGAAATCAAGCAACAAGGGAAAAGATTTCTGTGTATTTGCGCTGCCGGGCCTGTTCTGCTTCCTGGCAGTCGTCATGGTACCGTTTATCTACGGTATTTACCTGACCTTAACCGACTGGAACGGTGTTTCCAGCGTGAAAAACTTTGTAGGACTTTCCAACTTCGCAGCCGTTATGCGCGACGCGCAGTTCTGGAAATCCCTGCTGTTAACCTTTAAATATGTCATTGCGGTTGTTGTTCTCGTCAATGTGATCGCCTTTTTGACTGGCTTATATTCTGACCCGCGGCATCAAAGGTCAGAACTTTCTTCCGCGCCGGATTTTTCACCCCGAACCTGATCGGCGGTATCGTACTTGGATACATCTGGCAGTTCGTATTCTCCCGTGTTTTCGTCAGCATCGGTGAGACCACAGGATGGAGCCTGTTTGAAATTTCCTGGCTTTCTACCCCGAACAAAGCATTTGCAGCGCTGGTGCTCGTTTCAGTATGGCAGCTGGCAGGCTATATGATCCTGATCTACGTCGCCGGCTTTATGGGACTTTCCGAGGACGTGCTCGAGGCGGCAAGCATCGACGGTGCATCCGGCTGGGTAAAAATGAAAAACATTATCCTTCCGCTGATGATGTCCTCCGTTACTATCTGCCTCTTCCTGACCCTGTCCCGTGCGTTCATGGTATACGATGTCAACCTGTCCTTAACCGGCGGTGCTCCGTACGGAACCACCGAGATGGCAGCCATGCACGTATATGAGAAAGCATTCACATCGAGACAGTTCGGTGTCGGCCAGGCAGAAGCCTTTATCCTGTTTATCATTGTAGCCTGCATCAGCGGTATTCAGGTATACACCACCAAGAAGAGGGAGGTTGAAGCATAATGAATCAGAAGAAAATTGGCGGAACAAAGAAAAAAGTAACTGACGCGCTGGCTATGCTCCTTATGATCATCGTTTTCTGTGCGTTCATGTTCCCGTTTGTCATGGTTATCATCAACTCCTTAAAACAGAAACGTGATATCATCAAGAGCCCGTTCTCCTGGCTGTTTACGATCAAAGGTCTTTCGTTTGACAACTTTGTAAAAGCATTCAATCAGATGAACTTCCTGAATGCCTTCAAGAACTCTCTGGTTGTAACCGTAACAGCAACCGTACTGGTTACGGTACTCGCAGCTATGCTGGCTTACTACATCGTGCGTAATGTCAACGTATTTTCCAATATCATCTTTGCACTGATGGTTGCATCCATGATCATTCCATTCCAGGCAATCATGATCCCGCTTGTCAGTGTATACGGCGGAACCTTAAACATTCTGAACCACAGACTGACCCTGATCTTCATGCACACCGGATTTTCCATGGCGATGTCCGTGTTCATGTTCCACGGATTCATCCGCGGAAGTATCCCGCTGGCGCTGGAGGAGGCCGCTTACATCGACGGCTGTACCCACACCCAGACCTTCTTCCGCATCGTGTTCCCGCTGTTAAAGCCGATCATTTCCACCATGGTAATCATGAATGCGATGGCATTCTGGAATGACTTCCTGCTGCCGTCCCTGGTGCTGACCGACAAAAAGCTGCTGACTCTGCCGCTTTCCACCTACAGCTTCTACGGAACTTACTCCGCAGATTACGGAACCATCATGGCAGGTCTTCTGCTCTGCGTCATCCCGATCCTGATTCTGTACGTGGCACTGCAGAAACAGATCATCAACGGTGTCGTAGCCGGAGCAGTCAAATAAGTAAATCATAGAAATCAAGAACAAGCCGGGCAAAGGAGGGCGGAATT
>ENA-OQEL01000080-OQEL01000080.1-human-gut-metagenome-genome-assembly--contig:-NODE-80-length-36464-cov-3.951509_pt1 | contig 36464 bp, 39 predicted proteins | sample MGYA00242796_ERZ504637 | MGnify/ENA primary metagenome ERZ504637 (study PRJEB26092, sample SAMD00036306) | human gut metagenome | host: Homo sapiens | study: EMG produced TPA metagenomics assembly of... | reverse complement strand
GTGATTTTGGTCTTCGCCGCCAGCTCTGAGCATTGTAATTTTTCCGTTTTCTCCCATTTGCAAAATCGCACCCATAACGGAAAATTCGGAACTGCTGAGTCCCGGAATCAAGTCTGATACGTTCAGTATTTTTTTAAACTGGTGCACCGCACGAAACAGTTTTTCAAATGCATCCTTCATGTTTTCCCCCTCCATTTTGCCGCAAATGCTTAACAGTGTTATTTATTTACGCGCGTTAAATAATAACACCGGCAAATTTCTATGTCAAGAAATCTGCCGGTGTTTATGATTTTTTTTAGAATTTACGCCACTCAAATAGAATTTGACAAACGCTGCCATTTTGTTTAGATTAGAAGCAAATACGAAAGGACATCTTCATTCCCATGCCAGGTTTTATTTTACATCTCACCGCAGCCCAAATGCTGTTAAAGCACCTCCCGTCCCACCCGGATTTTCCATATCCGATTTCATCGGTAAATGATTTTCTAATCGGAAATCTTCTGCCGGATGCGACGCAGCAGAAAGAATCCTCCCATTTCCGCGATCCGCTTTACCGCGAAAAAATGATGGTATTCCCGGATCTTACACGGTTTACAGCGAAATACCGTTCACTTCTGCCAGATTCGAGCGCACTGGGATATTATTTTCATCTTTATATTGACCGGAAATTTTTTAAGGATTTCATTCCTCAGATTGTGGAATTTTATAATGCGGATGGGGAAATTACAGATATGAGAGATGAGATTACAACGGTTTATATCAAAAAATCGCGGACATCCATTCCTTTTTCCAGATATCTCACGGAGGAGTATTATTACGGGGACTATACACGAATGAATACATATCTTGTCAACCGCTATTGCATCCCGCTCGATCTCAATCCTAACGTCACGAACCCTGGAATCACAGAAATTCCGTATGAGAACGTCCAACAGGTACTTGACCTCCTCCATCACTTCCTCTCCGTCCCGCCGGAAGCCGCGCAGGATCTGAAGGTCTTTCCGCTTGAAGAGCTGCTTGCGGCACTGGAGCAATATGTAGAAGAGTTTTTGGCTGTGCCGAATAAGTATATTCCATAATTTTCCATTTAAAAAGGAGCAGAATCCACACCGGATTCCGCTCCTTTTTCAGAATGTAATTTTTCCGTTTTCTCTTACACTACCTCTTGAACGATCCCTTCTCTGTCATCCGTATCCATTTGATTTTTTTCTTCGATATTCCGTCGGTGTCCTCCCATAATATTTCTTAAATGTTTTGCAAAAATAATCCATATTTTCAAATCCCGTCTCGCCGGAAATTACAGTTATCTTTTTCTCCGTCGTGGCCAGAAGCTTTGCAGCCTCCTGCAGACGATACTTCACCAGATAATGCACCGGCGTATCGTGAAGATATCTTCGGAACAGATTCAATGCCGTACTTTTGCTCACCATAGCCTGCCCGGCGATATCCTCCAAGGTAAGATTTTGTCGGAAATTTTGATGAATATATTGCATCATCAGCTGTGTTCTTCCCTGTGAGGATGCCGTATTTTCTCTTTTTTTCTGCAGCACTTCCGAATCCATGTGCAAATAAAGCAAGTGCCACAATTCCTGCGTCAGAAATAAAGTAACCAGTTCCCGGTCTTTGTCTGATTCCTGCGCTTTGAGAATTTTCTGCATGAGCTCCAGTGCTTCTGCCTGCCATTTTATTTCCCTGCAAAAGACAATGCAGTCCACCTTACATGCCTGTATCGGTGCAATGTATTTTTTGTAAATCAGGCTGTCTGCCGGAGCGAGAAATGTCGGTTTCAGAACGAAATTTGGCACAATCGCATGGCCTTCAGAAAAATAGCGATGCAAAATCTTTGAGTTAATAAAAATGCCCGTTCCCTGTCCCAGTGAAAACTGCTTTTCGCCAACCCAGAAGGTTGCTGTTCCCTCCTGTACAAAAACAAACTCAAACTCCACATGCCAGTGCCATTCTACACAATGAAAATCAAACAACGCAAGATCGTCGTAATACAATTGAAACGGATACTCACTGTTTCCATGCTGTATCGTTTCCATCATGGTTTCATCCGTTTGGATCTTGTTATAAAATGTATTAAATTCCATCTTTCCCCGCCTCCGTTTTTCAGGCACGCCCCTCTCTATTTTACGATATTATACAATAAACAGACGATATATTCCAGTGAAAGCGACACTATTTTACGTTATTATACAAAAAGAATCGTTGTCGCTCCATGGAACACGGTGAACGGCAACGAAACGAACACTACGGCCGCAGCAGTTCTGCCATTTTAAAAAACGGAGTATATCATCATGAAAAAGAACTACCACAAAACCTTAATTGCCTGTTATCTTGGATTTATCACGCAGGCAATTTCTGCAAATTTTGCACCTTTACTATTTCTTACCTTTCACAGAACTTACCATATTTCTCTTGGAAAAATTGCGTTTATCTCGACAATATTCTTTTTCACACAACTTCTTGTCGATTTGTTCTGTGCCAGATATGTCGATAAATCGGTTATCGCAGGTGTGTCGTTGCTTCTGAGATTCTTTCCGCCTGCGGCCTGATTGGACTTGCCTTTCTGCCCAATATTCTGCCAAATGCCTATGCAGGAATTTTGCTCAGTGCCATGATCTATGCCGCCGGAAGCGGACTGATTGAGGTTCTTGTCAGCCCAATCGTAGAGGCTTGTCCGTTTGACAATAAGGACAGCGTTATGAGTCTGCTTCACTCCTTTTACTGCTGGGGGTCTGTAGGTGTCATCTTACTCTCCACTGCTTTTCTGGCAGTTTTTGGTATGGAACGCTGGCCGATCCTCGCATGTATCTGGGCTGTACTTCCACTGTACAATACGTTTAATTTCCTTTCCTGCCCGATTGAATCACTCACCGGAAGCGAAGAAGGACTTACCATTCGTCAGCTGTGCCGTCTTCCCATTTTCTGGATTTCCCTTGTTCTTATGGTCTGCGCCGGAGCAAGCGAGATTTCGATGGCGCAATGGGCTTCCGCTTATGCCGAGTCTGCATTAGGTCTCTCAAAAAGCATTGGAGACATTGCAGGACCGTGCCTGTTTGCTGTGATGATGGGCATCAGCAGGACCTTCTATGGTAAATACGGGGAAAAAATTGACTTAACAAAATTTATGATCGCATCCGGTACACTTTGCCTGATCTGTTATCTGGCTGCAGCTCTCGCACCATATCCTCTTTTAAATCTTACAGGCTGCGTTGTGTGTGGTTTCTCCGTAGGAATTATGTGGCCGGGAACCATCAGTATTTCATCCTCTAAAATTCCACTCGGCGGAACTGCACTGTTTGCACTTCTCGCCATGGCCGGAGATATGGGCGGTTCCATTGGCCCATTTGTTATTGGATTTGTCACACAAAACACCGGCGACGATCTGAAGGCAGGTATGCTGGCCGGCTGCATTTTCCCTGCTGTACTGATTTTGTCTGTTTTTCTGCTCCGACAAAGGAACGCAGAGTAAAAATAAGCACCGAAGAGATACTGTAACGTGTCTCAGACACACTTCTTAGAAAGGAGATAGGATGATGGATTTTTCCTGGTTAAATGAAAGCGAATTAAAAAGAGAGGAAGAAGGCAAGCTTGTCATCTTTGCACCGGCTGGGACAGATTTCTTCTGCAACAACGGCACTGTTTCGGAAGAAGGCATTACGCCGGAATCACTGCACAATGCACCCTATTATTATACGGAAATCGAAGGCGATTTTGTTCTGACTGTCAAAGTTTCTCATGACTTCAAAGACATCTATGACTCTTCTTCTCTTATGGTCATGGAAGATCTGGACAACTGGGCAAAAAGCTGCTTTGAAAAAACCGATTTCGGAACTCATGCCGCTGTCAGCGTTGTGACGAAACAAGGTTATTCTGACGATGCCAACGGAAGTAATATTTCCGGAAATACCGCATGGCTGAAAATTTGCAGAGTGAAAAATTCCTTTGCTTTCCATTATTCTGAAGACGGCATTCATTATTTTATGACAAGATTTTTTAATCTTTCCGGTAAAAAGACCGTAAAAGTAGGGCTTCTTGCCCAGGCGCCGCAGGGAAATGGTGGCAACCGGATTTATGAAGATTTGCATATTGAGAAGAAAACAGTAAAGAATATCCGCTTCGGAGAATGAAATACCCTGAGTTCTTCTATTTTAAAAGGAGTCGGACAGTCCGACTCCTTTTTTCACTTCCCGTCGATATTTCTTACAACTCCCGAGAACAACAGCGATCCGTCCTGCCCCGTAACAAGAAACAGGAATGGACGATCCAGTACGAAATCGATTTCGTCGTCCGGGATTTCTGCTGCGGTTTCTGAAACGCCAAGTTCTGTATAGGCTGCTCCGGTTACTCCGTTTTCATCAATTTCGAGCATGGCGGCGTGGTCTGCTTTGCTCAGGTATAAGCCATTCCTGTTCTCTGTTAATGGACTGAAATCCGCCAGATCCGCATCCAGTGCATCCGTTACACCAAGTGCACGCACCGTTTCGATCAGGTCTGTTTTCTCCGATACTTTAAATTTAGGAACAGACAGATTCACCATAGGGGAATACCAGTTATCACTGCTTTCATCCCGCCGTATAACCTTCATCAGATCCGGCGATGATACCAGTTCACTTACATCTGCATTTTCATCCGGAAGCAGGAAATACATAGAGCCGCTGTCCTGAAGGCTAAGACCGATTGCCGTAAATTGTTCTCCCTGGTAGACATCCATCCGTTCCGTTTTTTTCATCATATCCACATCGGTGTCTCCCGCAGTTCCGTGGAACGTTTCCTTCTCTGTATTCACTTCCCAGAAATTTTCCCTCCACATCGCCTTATAATAGATGGTAGATACAAGCTCAAACACGGTATCCGGTGCGATCGCCATGTCTTTCGTATATTCCTTCAAAAGCCCGCCGGTATTATTATCCGTCCAGGTCTGCAATGCCTGATCCATTTCTTTTGATCCTGGCGTTCCTCTGAATGTCGATGCATAGTACTGCTCCGCCAGCCGCTGCAGCGTTGTGTCATTGTATGTTTCCTCACCATCCAGCCACAGCGAATTTGCCAGCACACTTTTCAGCGCAGGCGTGTCTGCATAATTGCTTTTCCAGAGCGAAGAAACATTTTTCCGTAAGGTGTCCATATCCTGAGCGCCAAGCATATCCAGAATCTGCTGCCGCGTATTTCCATCCGAAGTTTCCGCCAGCATCGCAAACGCGATATACAGATTGATCGGCGAGCAGACGGTATTTTCATCTTCTGAAACCAGCATCTGTTTCATCAGGTTCTGATAATACGCATCCATTCCCGACTGCAGTTCTGCTGATTTTGCTGTCAACTCCCGGTACGAATCCCACCAGTCCCAGTGTGCATCGCTTTCCATGAATTTCTGTGCATCCATCGTCTGCGCCACAGATGCCGGATAAGCTGCCATAACCGTCTTTAGCCCCGACGGGTAACGGACTGCCGAACTCCCCTGTCCATTTCTCCATGTCGTAACCCCCAGCACAGCTCCGCCGATGATCACCGCGCAGGCTGCCGCGGCCGTCCATTTTTTCCATGCAGCCCTTCGTGAACGCTGATATTTCCCCGCGTTTTCCACCATACCAGGATCCAGATTTCCCAGCGTTTCAAATAATTCTTCTTTCTTCATACTTCGAACCCTCTTTCCGTCAAGTGTGTATGCAGTTTCCCGCGGATCCGGTTCAGCGTAACTGAAACATAGTTTTCGCTTCTGCCCAGACGCCCCGCGATTTCGCCGATACTGTCTACATACCAGTACCGCAGAACAAACATGCATCGTTTCTCCTCCGGCAGCTTCTGCAGAAACTGATTGATCTCCGCGATCAGTTCTTTCATCTCCCACTGCCGCTCAATATCATCTTTCCCCGAAACACATTCTTCCAGCTCGTCCAATACCGCATCCATCTGACTTTCTCCGCGTTTTTTGCGATGCATTTTTCTATACAGATCAAACGAAAGATTTCTCGTTATTTTTCCAAGAAATGTGGATAACAGAGACGGCCGGTGCGGCGGCATAGCGTTCCACGCGTGAAGCCAGGTGTCGTTGACACATTCTTCTGCATCCGCCGGATTCCGCAGAATATTCTGTGCAATGGACGTACAGTATGTACCATATTTCATCGCAGACTCGCTGATCGCTGTTTCGTTCCTGTCCCAGTACATTTGGACAATATGAGTATCCTCCATATGGAAATCCCCCTTTCATCTATCATCACGCCATTTTGCAGAAAATCTTACACTTTTCAAAAAGAAATTTTCGGTTCAAAAAAGGGCGTGACCAAAGCCACGCCCTTCCATTCTTTTATTTTCTTTATGCCAGAATCGGTTTCAAAGCCTCTGCGAGTTTTTCTTTCTCTGCTTCTGCCTCTGCCAGATCCTTACCAAGTGTTGTGTAGTATACTTTGATTTTTCGGCTCTGTTCCGGACGGGCGGACGATGACGGTTTCACCGTTTGCCAGTTTGTAGATCAGAACGTTTGCGGATGGGAGTCCTGTTTCTTTCCGGTTTCTCGTAATCGGTTACTTTGACAACAGCGGAACCTGCGATCTCGGTCAGCGGCTCTTTTCGAAGGCCATCCATAATACCGGCCATCTTGTCCATTCCGCTAAGTCCCGGGAACTCGAAGCTGTCTACTTTGTTCAGATAGCGGCCATACTCGGCATAGATCTCTTCCAGTCTCTGTTTCAGGGAGCTTCCGATGCTTCTGTAATAAGCTGCCATCTCGCAGATCAGCATGGAGCCGATGACTGCGTCTTTATCTCTTACATACGGACCGGCCAGGTATCCGTAGCTCTCCTCGAATCCGAAGATGAAGCGGTCTACTTCGCCGTCTGCCTCAAGGTTTGCAATCTGATCGCCGATCCATTTGAATCCGGTCAGAACGCTGCGGAGTTCCACGCCGTAGTGCTCGGCAACAGCATCTGCCAGTGGTGTGGATACGATGGATTTTACAGCAACCGGTTTCTCCGGCATGGTGCCTTTCTCGATGCGGCCTGCGCAGATGTAGTCGAGAAGCAGAACGCCGACTTCATTTCCGGTTACCAGCTCATAGCTTCCATCTGGGCATTTCATCGCGATACCAACACGGTCTGCATCCGGGTCGGTAGCCAGCATCAGGTCTGCGCCGGTCTCTTTTGCAAGATCCAGGCCCTTTTCCAGTGCTGCAAAGATTTCCGGGTTCGGATAGCTGCAGGTGGTGAAGTATCCGTTCGGGTACTCCTGCTCCGGAACGATGGTAATATCGGTGATGCCGATGTCTTTTAATACGCGCGTAACCGGTACAAGACCAGATCCGTTCAGTGGGCTGTAAACGAGCTTCAGTCCGGCGGTTTTACACAGACCCGGACGAACCTGACGGGATTCGATTGCTTCATACAGGGCATTCTTACAGTCTTCTCCGACAAAACGGATCAGTCCTTCTTCCACGCCCTCTGCAAACGGCATATATTTTACGCCGGTCAGGATATCGGTTTTCTGAATCTCTGCGTATACGATTGCTGCAGCATCATCGGTCATCTGGCATCCGTCCGGACCGTAGGCTTTGTAGCCGTTGTATTTTGCCGGGTTGTGGGATGCAGTTACCATGATACCTGCGTTGCAGTTGTAGTAACGGGTTGCAAAGGAAAGTGCCGGTACCGGCATCAGTGCGTCGTAGATTCTGACTTTGATTCCGTTTGCTGCGAGAACACCTGCTGCTGTTTTTGCGAATACATCGCTCTTAATACGGCTGTCATAGCTGATGGCTACGGTCTGGTTTCCGCCCTGTGTTTTTACCCAGTTTGCAAGACCCTGTGTTGCCTGACGTACTACATAGATATTCATACGGTTTGTTCCTGCGCCAAGTACACCACGAAGTCCTGCGGTTCCGAATTTCAGAGATACAGCAAAACGGTCCTTGATCTCCTCATCGTTTCCTTCAATCCGTGCCAGCTCCGGGTTTAGATCTGCGTCTTCCAGATCAGCTGCCAGCCATCTCTTATACTCTTCCAGATACATGTGTTTATCTCTCCTGTTCTCTTTTATTTTATGTCCTGCTATGTAATGTCCATCCTAATGCAAGCATAAGTACACTATAGTCATAATATACCATAGCCAGCCCAAAACAGCAATTAAATTTGGTCATTTAAGCAGAATTTTACCGTTCTTTTTCTCTTTTTTTCGACTGTGTCGGCTGTTTTCAGACAGAACAGGAGCAAAACAGATTTATCAGCCTTTTTATTCCTCTCCCGGTCTGTGATGATAATCAAATCCACATTTTTCCAGAAATGCCCGAGCGATTACCGTCGCACCGATCTGGTTCGGATGAATTCTGTCCCAGGCGATGTAGGAAGAATGGCGGTACTGGAAATAATCATTGAATACAGCCTGCAGGTCGATGAAGCGGCAGCCGTATTTTTCAGCCAGCTCACTGCAGATGGGCCCGTAGGTGTCCATGCGTTTTCTCATCCAGTCCTCTCCATTTGGCTCCATGTAGTATGGGGTCATAAGGAAAATACCTTTTACGTTGTCTTTTACGGAAAGAATCATCTTCTCGACGTTGGAACGGTACTCCTTCGGAGATACCTGGACATCCGGCATAGCCGGGCTGTCGAACTGTCTCCAGACATCGTTGATACCGATGCAAATAGAAACCCAGTCCGGGTTCAGGGAAACAACGTCGCGATCAAACCGCTGCAGCAGATCGCGGCTTGTGTTTCCACTGATACCGGAGTTTGTTACACGAATGTATACCTCCGGGTAAAATGCAGACAGCATGTTCTCAACAATTCTGACGTAGCTCTTTCCGACATTTTCAAATAAGCCTTCCCCCACCGGCTGCTGGCTCTCCATATCCGTTACGGAATCCCCTGCAAATACAATCCGGTCCATGTGTTCAAAAATCATTTTTTTGCCTCCCTTGATCATGAGTAATAAATTTAGAAAAACCCTCTGAACCCCATTATAGTCTTACAGTTTCGACCGTGCAAGGCAAATTTTGTGTAAAAAAAGTCCGGCCGCGAAACACTGTTTTTCAGTGCCCCGCAGCCGGGAATTTCATTTTCTTTTCTTATTCAATCCCATCCATATAAGCATTGTAAATCGCCGGGTCAATGTTCTCTTTAATCGACGCATACACGCTCTTCGATGCCTCTCGGATCTCCGCTCTTGTCTGGTCATCGAGTGTCAGAATCTTCGTTCCGCTCTCCTCGATCGTCGCAATTTTGTCGGCGATACGGGCATCGGACTGCTCTCTTGCGTACTCGGTCGCAATCTTTGCCGCCTTGGTCATGATCTCCTGCTCGTCTGCAGGCAGATCTTTGAAGAAGTCATCGTTGACGATCAGGGAAATCAGATGCGGCAGATGGTTCGTTTCCACTACGTAATCCTGCTGCTCATACAGGTTATTCGAAACGATGACCTCATACGGGTTCTCCTGCGCATCAATCGTGTGCTGCTGCAGGCCGATGTAAACCTCACTGAAGCTCATCGGCGTCGGGTTGGCACCGATGGCTTTCCAGAATGCCAGATGGTAGCTGTTCTCCATGGTACGGATCTTCTGGCCCTTGAAATCCGAAAAGCTGTAAACCGGCTTATTCGTACTCATGACACGAAATCCCTGATCCGCCATACCGAGCAGGTGATAGCCGCCTTCTGTGTAAACATTGCTGATCAGCTCGTAAAACTCCGGATTATCAATCTTCTCACGGCATTCATCGAGAGAATCAAACACACACGGCAGATCAAACACGGCAAGATCCCCCATAAAGGAAACCTGCGGTGCCGTATTCTGTACGACAAACGGAATATCACCATCGGCACACGTTTCAAGCAGATCGCGGTCGCCGCCGAGCGTTGAGTTTGCGTAAACCTGAATTTTCATCCTTCCATCGCTCAGCTCTGAAATCTCTTCCGCAAACTTTTCGGCGAAAATCTGTGTTACCGTATCCTCCGGGCTCGCCGTTGCCAGCGGCCAGGAATAGCGCTGTGTCGTCTCCCCATCGGAAGAACCACAGCCGGCAAGTGATGCACCGAGTACAACGACAGCGGCAAGCGCCGTCACTTTTCGGAAAAGCTTTTTCTTTTTTGTCATCTTTTTCATTGTCCTTCGCTCCTCCCTATAAAATTCCAACCGAAATCGCCGGAATAAACGTAATCAGCAGCAGTGCCACGAGGAAGAAACCGATCATCGGCATAGCCTTCTTTGCGATCTGCATGACCGGAACCTCGGTCAGGGAGCTTGCCACAAACAGGTTGACTCCGATCGGCGGTGTTACGAAGCCGATCGCCAGGTTGACAACCATAATCACACCAAACTGAATCGGATCCATACCGATTGCCTGTACGATCGGCAGAAGGATCGGAGTCAGAATCAGGATTGCCGGTGTGGTATCCATCACCATTCCGACAATCAGCAGGAATACATTGATGATCAGAAGGATCGCAACCGGGCTGTGGAAGTTGTTCAGGATAAACTCGCTGACCGTCTGCGGTACCTGCATCAGCGTCAGCACACGGGAAAATGCCGTCGATGCCGCCAGAATAAACAGGATCGGGGTGAAGGTACGAATTGCCTCAACCAGAATGGACCAGATGTCGCGGATGCGGATACTCCTGTACACAAAAAGGGCTGATGATCAATGCATAGAATACGGAGATAACAGCCGCCTCAGTCGGGGAAGCGACACCGCTGTAGATACAGCCAAGGATGATCACCGGGCTGAGCAGTGCAAAAAAGCTCTCTTTTAAAACGCGAAGCAGGCCTTTGTCATGCAGCACTTTGACTTCTGCATGGATCTTCTCTTTGTCCTCCCCATACCGTTTGCAGTGATAAACGGCATAAACCATCAGCAGCAGACCGATCATCAGACCCGGTACAATTCCGGCAAGGAACAGGTCACTGACCGAAGCGCCGGAAGCCATACCGTACATGATGAACGGAATACTCGGGGGAATGATAACGCCAAGGCCGCCGGCAACTGCCACAATCGCTGTGGAGAATGTCAGATCATAACCAAGGGTAGTCAGAATCGGGATTGTCATGCTTCCGACAGCGGCAACGGTCGCCGGAGCGGAACCGGAAATCGCACCGTAAAAAAGGCAGGTGACGATAACGGCGCACGGCATACCTGCGGTGAATTTTCCGAGAAAATAGGCAAAGACATCAAACAGTTTTTTGGAGATGCCTCCCTTTAGCCATGATGATACCGGAGAGGACGAACATCGGAACTGCCAGCAGAGGGAAGGAATCGAGTCCTCCGAACATGGCACGGATCAGATATTTGGCTCCTACCGTAAAGGACGGGTCAAACACCGACGGAAGCACAGATGTGATTCCAAGGGTAATCGATACCGGAACAGCGATGACCAGCAATGCAACAAAAATCAAAAATAATACTACGACCGGCATTAGCGTTCCTCCTCGTTTGAATTTTTAATCGTATGAATGCGGTTGTCGATACCCGCGTTCAGGGCATTTTCTGTGGCGTTATCTGCTCCGGCATTTGCCTCGATGAAGGATTCCGGCGTATTTCGCTCCGGATGGGCCGGGTCGAAAACGTTCTCACCGCGTGCCACACGGAACTCGATCATCCACCGCTGCAGAACGCGGAATGCAACCAGCACAAAGGAGACGAGCGGTGCTGCCTGGATAAAGTACATCGGAATTTTGCAGGCCGGGGAAAGCTGGCCGCTTTAACTGACGACATCATATAGGAAAAAGCAAACGGAATCATATAGATGAAAAAAAGTCAGTTCAAATGTATGATTCACAATTTTGAAAACGGCTTTTCCTCTCCGCGGAAAAATCGCAACAAACTGCTCGATCTTGATGGAAAGGCATTTTTTGCTGCAGTAGCTGACGCTTAAAAAACCGCACCAGATGAAAAATATATCTGGTCAGCTCTTCCGACCACGACAGCGACATGCCAAGGACGTAGCGGCAGAAAACCTGAATTCCCATGATCAACGTCATGGCGATCAGACCGATCACAAGAAGAAATTCTTCCAAGTTTTCATCCAGCCAGTGAAATACTCTCTTCATAAAAGGCATACCTCCGTTAAATTTATAACAGAACAATAATACAAAAGGGACATCGGCATCAACAGCAAAGCTAAAAATACCGGTGTCCCCCAAAGAAAAAACGGTTACATGGCTTTGTGAAGCAGATCCAGAACGGTGCTCAGATCATTCACACCCATCTGACCCGGTGCGGATGCTTTCTTTGCCGCGCCGAAGGTCATGGAAGAGCCAAACACCTCACCGCAAAGACGGCTGATCACGCCGGTGCCTGCCATAGACATGGTGATGATCGGTCTGTCCGCATAATTGGTGGTCATTTCCTCTGTTGCTGCAAGCAGGGTCAGAACGTCTTTCTTATTCTGCGGCATAACAGCGATCTTCGGAATGTCTGCGTTCATATCCTGCATCTTGCGCAGTCTGTAGATGATGTCTGCTTTTGCAGGAGTTTTGAAGAAATCATGGTTAGAAGCAACAACCTTTACGCCTGCAGCGTGTGCGCCGTCGATGATTTTCTTTACGATCTCATCTCCGGTGAAGATCTCAACGTCGATCAGATCAACGTATCCGGTCTGTGCTGCCTTGATGTTCAGCTCAGCGTATGCTTCCGGCTCGATAGCTTTCTCGCCGCCCTCTTTGGAGGTACGGAACGTCATCAGAATCGGAATATTGCCGAGTGCTGCACGAAGGTCTTTTAATGCATCTTCTACCTGTGCGAAGTCGAATACGCCTTCAAACCAGTCTACACGCCACTCTACAACGTCAACCGGAATCGAATGGAAGGTTTTTGCTTCTTCGATGATATCGTTTTTGGTAACTCCTACGATCGGAACGATGATTTTCGGTGCGCCGGCACCGATTTCAATATCACGAACTTTTACTGTATTCATGTGTTTTTCCTTCTTTCTTCAATTTAACCCTGACTTTTCTTTGCAGGCTTTTCTTTTTCACGCTCGGATTACTTGGCTCTTCGTACTCCGCAATCCTTAATCTCATTTTAGTTGTCCTGCTGCGCAAGTTCAACCATTTTTTTATAGCGAATGTTTACAAACAGTCCAAGTGCAACGCCAACTGCGGTCAGAACGATGTTCATGGTCATAACGCCGGACGGCTGCATTTTAGATGCTGCGGTCAGGATGGTGTAGTTGCAAAGAGAAGATGCAATCATAACCAATGCGGTTACGGTTCCTTTGATTTTCGGGAACAGCATATTGCAAACGGAAGTTGCGATCTGAAGCAGTCCGCCTGCGCCTGCCCATCCGATAATGAAAGCACCGGCAATCATCAGCGGTTTGCTCTGTCCCATCAGGACAGCAATCATAGTTACAAGGCAAATGGCCGGGTAAACAACGATGAAACGAACATCTTTGATTTTTCTGGTCAGGAACGCTGTTACGATCAGTGCCAGCATGGTTCCTGCAGAATAATAGGTCTGCATGATGGACGGATCAGCCCAGCCTACATTCTCTTTTGCAAAGTTCTGTGCACAGTTCAGCCACAGCTGGAAGGTACCGGTGCAGGTGAATCCGATCAGGATCATGGCGATGGATTCGAAGGAGAAATGTGTATGTTTCAGACTGTCGATCAGGCCCTCTTTTTTGCCGGATGCTTTCTGGTCAGCGTCTGGCAGCGGGAACAGGAATACCAGTACAAAAAGTACGATATAAGCGATTCCGCATCCGTAGAATAACGGATTGTAGGAGGTAAGGCCTGCTGCTGTAGAAGTAACAGCTACACCAAGAACAAATGGAAGCAGCATCTGAGCAATTGCGATGAAGAATTTGATTCCCATGGTAGCAACGCCAGGAGCTTTGTAAATAATCTCGGATACTGCCGGGTAAATACCGGTATCCAGAAAGGAGTTTGCGATACCGCCGATAATGGCGCATACGTAAGCGATGGTGTAACCGCCGTGTGTTCCTGCATTAAATGCAAGAGCAAGGCCGATCAGGTAAATTGCATAGGAAGCACTTCCGATTGCAGTGGAAATGCGGCGTCCGAGTTTGTCGGACAGAGGACCTGCAAATGGCAGTGCGATCAGACGGCCAAGACCGAGTGCTGCGGAAATTGCGGTAATTGCCATTGCTTCCACTCCCCAAGCTGCTGCCAGAGCCTCTTTGATGACTGCCTGGCCCAGGATGGAGCATCCAACACCGTGGATAAAGTAGTTCAAGTACAGAATTAATGCACTTGGCAGGTATTTCTTGTTCATGGTTTCTCTCCTTTTTAAATAGATTATGTTGAGGTCAAATTGTCTTTTTCCTCTGTTCGGTTCATCCTTTTGTTTTGTCACAAACAACAGATTACCAGTTTCGTGAATGTTAAAAAAATAACATTTGCCTTTATTTTAACAGTGAAAACGTGTACGGTCTAATGCTTTTAAAGGAAAAAACCAATGCATTGAATGCATTGATGTGGTATACTTGAGTTATCATAATAAGAGGAAGCAAAGACTTTCTTACGGAATCATTTTTTCAGGAGGAAAAACCACATGACACTGAATCAGATTCTCTATTTCCGAAAGGTTGCCCGGCTGGAAAATTATCACCAGGCAGCGGAGGAACTTTATATTTCCCAGCCATCCCTGAGCCGTTCCATGGCTGCCCTTGAAAGCGAGCTTGGGATCACACTGTTTGAAAAGAAAGGGCGCGGTGTTGTCCTTACCAATGCCGGCCGCCTTTTTCTGGAGCATGCAGACCGGATCGCAGGCGACTGTGACATTGCGGCAGGCAAGATGAAAGAACTCGCCTCCGGTGGCGGCAAAATCAACATCGGTTATATTTTTCCACTTGCCGGACATTATATTCCGCACAATGTCCGCACCTTTCTGGACAAAGAAGAAAACAAAAACGTTGCCTTTAGCTTCTGGCAGAACCATACCCCGGCCATTGCACAGAAGGTGAAATCCGGTGAACTCGATCTTGGGTTTGGCGGCTTTTTAAAGCGCGATGACATGGAGTTTTTTCCGTTGATCCAGCAGCCGCTTGTCATCGTGTCCCCGGAACAGCATCCGATTGCCGATGAACCGGAGGTTCCGCTTGTAAAGCTTACCCGTTATCCGGTGATCGGCTACGACCGCGCCTCCTGGATGGGAGCTTATACCGGTCATCTCTACCGAAAATATCAGCTTCATCCGAATATTATCATGGAATGCCCGGATGAATATTCGATTGTGGCACTGGTGCGTGAAAATTTCGGTATCGCGCTTATGCCGCGAACCGATATTCTGGAACAGGCAGACGGCATCCGTATCCATACGCTGAACGGTCTCGAGATTTATCATCAGACCTTTATGTTCTGGATGAAGAACCGCTACCGGCTTCCGGCTGTCGAACGTTTTACCGAATATATGAAACAGCACGCTGACATTATCGAAGAAACCGGAAATGATAGCGAAAACGTATCGAAAGTTTATCTGAAAGATATTGTTAATTTTTAGTCGAAAGAGTTATGATGGATTTGTCACAAACAGAGGATTACCGCTCATGTAATGAATAAGGAGAAATTTTCATGAAGAGTGCTTACCCAAAAATTTTCGAGCCAATTACCATCAAACGAACAACGATTAAAAACCGTATTGCAATGACCCCGATGGGAACCAACTACGGTGAGACAAGCGGTGAAATGAGTAACCGTCATATGAACTACTACTCTCTCCGCGCAAAAGGCGGCGTTGGTCTTATTATTCTGGAGAACGCCAACATCGAGTACCCGGTCGGTTCCAACGGAACCAGCCAGATCCGTATCGACCACGACAGCTTTATGCCGCGCTACTATCAGTTAGTCGAAAACCTTCATAAAAACGGTGCTACCGTAGCGATCCAGATCAACCACGCCGGAGCTTCCGCATCTTCCGCAAGAACCGGTATGGAAACCGTTTCTTCTTCCAACATCCCGACAAAAGCCGGCGGAGAAACCCCTCGCCCGATGACAAAAGAAGAAATCATGACAACCGTGAAAAAATACGGCGAAGCTGCAAAACGTGTGCAGGCCATCGGCTTTGATGCCATTGAAATCCACTGCGGCCACTCCTACCTGATGAGCCAGTTTATCTCCCCGTATTACAATAAAAGAACCGATGAATTCGGTGGTTCTGTAGAAAACCGCCTGCGCTTCCCGCGTATGGTTCTCGAAGAAGTACGTAAAAACGTCGGACCGTGGTTCCCGATCATCGTCCGTATCTCTGCTGAGGAGCGTGTTCCGGGAGGAAATACTCTGGAAGATACCCTCGAGTACCTCGAGTACCTGGATGAGTTCGTAGATATGTATGACGTATCCTGCGGCCTCAACCCATCCCTGCAGTATCAGATCGACTCCAACTTCCTGCCGGACGGATGGCGTTCCTACATGGCAAGAGCCGTAAAAAATAAATTCAAAAAACCGGTTATCAATGCCGGTAACTACCGTGACCCGAAGGTCGTTGAAAAAGTTCTGGAAAGCGGCGATGTTGATATCGTCGGCATGGGACGCGGCCTGATCGCTGAGCCGAACTGGGTAAAGAAGGTGGAAAACGGCGAGGAAGATATCCTTCGAAAATGCATCTCCTGTAACGTCGGATGTGCCGGAAATCGTATCGGTGTCAACCGCCCGATCCGCTGTACCGTAAACCCGGCTGTTCCGGAAGGCGATGTTTACAAAGCACTGAAAGTGAACAAAAACTGTAACGTTGTTGTTGTCGGCGCCGGTACTGCCGGTATGGAAGCAGCCTGCACCGCTGCAGAAGTCGGATGCAACGTTTTCGTACTCGAGAAAAACGACCACATCGGCGGTCTTTCCACTTTCATCTCTGATCTTCCAAGCAAGAGCCGTATGAAAGACTTCCCGAAATACCTTGAGGCAAGAGCCGCCAGACTGAAAAACCTGTATATTTTCCTCAACACCGAAGCTACGGTGGATAAGATCAAACAGTTCAAACCGGACATCATTGTAAACTCCACCGGTTCCGTTCCGCTTGTTCCACCGATCAAAGGCCTGAAAGAGAACATCGATGCCGGAAACGTAAATACCATCTTTGGTATGATCAACAATGTAAACGCCGGAAAATATCCGGAAGAAGCCTGTCAGGGCAAGAAAGTCGTTGTAGTCGGCGGCGGTTCCGTAGGACTTGACGTTATTGAATACTTTGCACCGAGAGGCGCCGAGTGTACCATCATCGATATGCTGCCGCAGATCGGTATGCTTGCAGACCCGATCACCAAATGCTCCATGCGTGAGACACACGACAAATACGGTGTAAAAGAATATGTCAACACTGCTCTTCAGGAAGTAAAAGAAAACGCATTCACTGTAAAGCTTCCGGACGGAACCATCCAGGATCTCACCTTCGATTACGGATTCAACTGTCTTGGAATGCGCTCCAATAACCCGATTCTGCCGGAGCTTCAGGAAGCATTCGCTGATACCCATACTTATATTTATACCATCGGCGATTCCGTCCGCGCACGCCGCATCATGGAAGGTACCATGGAAGGCCGCGCGATCCTGAATGTACTGGAGTCCCAGGGCTACCTGCATCTGGAGCCGCTTGAGTAATCACTGAATCACTTTCTTACACAATATTAAAAAAAACAGAAAAGAGGAAAATATCATGCCAAATATTACAGGACATACCGAATTAGTTGGATTAATGGCTTACCCGATCCGTCACACCCAGTCTCCGACAACCCACAACCTTGCATACGACAAAAACGGAGATGACGTCATTCAGCTTGCTTTCGAAGTTGATAACGATTCTTTAAAAGATGCTGTGCAGAGTATCCGCGCGCTGAAAATGCTCGGTTCCAATATTTCCATGCCAAACAAAACTGTTGTCCACAAATATCTGGACGAGGTAGATGAAGCAGCTAAGTTATGCGGCGCTATCAACACCGTAGTCAACCTCCGCGACGAAAACGGTCAGGTAACCGGCAAACTGAAAGGCTACAACACCGATGGTATGGGATACTGGCAGGCACTGACCGAAGAAGGCATCGATTTCAAGGGAATGAAGATGGTCCTGATCGGAACCGGCGGTGCTGCTACTGCAATTGCAGTGCGCGGTGCTCTGGATGGCGTTGCAGAAATTGAAATCTTCAACATCAAAGACAAATTCTACAGCCGTGGAGAGGAAATTGTTAATCTGATCAACAAGAACACCAACTGCAAGGCTACCATGAACGACCTGGCAGACAAAGATCTCCTGAAAGAAAAAATGCACGCAGCTGACCTGTTCTGCGATGCTACCGGCGTAGGAATGCATCCACTCGAAGACCTTTCCAACATTCCTGATCCTTCCTTCTTTAAAAAAGATCTCATCGTAACGGATACCGTTTACGCTCCGCGCGAAACCGTTATGATGAAACAGGCAAAAGAAGCAGGATGTGAGAAAGTATTCAACGGCATGGGCATGATGCTGTTCCAGGCACTCATCGCAATCAAGCTGTACACCGGAAAAGATACCCCGGTTGACTACATGAAAGAGAAACTTGGAATCTGATTTCCGGGCGAATCTTTTCCATCTTAAACCTTAATCAAAAACCAACACGAAAAGAGGAAATGAACTTTGCGTCATTTCCTCTTTTTTTCTTGCTTTCTTTCGGCATCTGGAGTATAATTCACTTCATATAGTAGCAGTTTAAAGCGCTACAGCACGATTTATCATCATGCTGAAATACGAGGAGAGAGAGGATTTCAAATTATGTCAAAACACATCACAGGACACACCGGATTATTATGTTTACTCGGAAGCCCGGTTGCACACAGTGTTTCTCCGGAAATGCACAACGAAGCATGCGACCAGCTCGGCCTTGATTATAGCTACCTTGCCTTTGATGTACCGGAAGACAAAATGCCGCAGGCAGTCGAAGGACTCCGCACCATGGGTGCAAGAGGCTGGAACATCACCATGCCTGGCAAAAATATTATGTGCAAATTGGCAGACAAGGTTTCTCCTGCTTCGGAGATCTCCGGCGCATGTAATACCATCGTCAACGACAACGGCGTTCTCACTGCTTACACCACCGACGGTGTCGGCTTCATGAGAGCAGTTGCAGAAAACGGCGTAGACATCATCAGCAAAAAGATGACTCTGCTCGGTGCCGGCGGCGCTGCTACCGCAATCCTGGTACAGGCAGCCCTCGACGGCGTAGCTGAGATCAATGTATTCAATGTCAGAGACAATTTCTTCGGAAGAGCCGAGGAAATCGTTGCAAAACTCAATGAGCGTACTTCCTGCAAGGTTACCCTGCACGACTTCTCCGATCCGGAAGTCCTTCGCGCATCCATCGCAGACAGCGCCATTCTTGTCAATGGAACTTCCGTCGGAATGGCTCCAAAAACCGAGAATACCATCATCACCGACACAACGATGTTCCACAAAGACCTCTTCGTTTTCGATGTGATCTACAATCCGCAGGAAACCCGCCTGCTGCGTGAGGCAAAAGAGGCTGGATGCAAGACCGGAAACGGCATGTACATGCTGTTATACCAGGGAGCTGCTTCCTTTAAGCTGTGGACCGGTGAAGATATGCCGGTTGAAATCATCAAAGAGAAATATTTCTCCGGAAAATAAGAAGAACTCCTGCTTTGCCGAATTTTCCGCCTGCGGCGGGTCGCTTCGGCGACACGCGCAAAAAGCGACACGAACAAGAAATGGCAAAAGGCTTCTGCCACGGATTTTTATCCGCTGGCAGAAGCCTTTTTTATAATCATTTTTTATGATCTTTTTTTGATCAGCCCGCTTTCTGTACTTCATCAAGCTGTGCTGTATACAGTTTATAATAATGGCCTTTCTTTGCCATCAGCTCATCATGTGTTCCGCTCTCCATAATACCGCCGTTATCGATATACATAATCTTATCGCAGTTGCGGATCGTAGACAGACGATGCGCAATGATAAATGAGGTTCTGCCCTTCAGCATGGCATTGAGTCCCGTCTGCAGTGCTTTTTCGGTCTGTACGTCAATGCTTGAGGTCGCCTCATCGAGAATCAGAATGGCCGGATCGGAAAGCAGGGTACGCGCAAACGAAATGAGCTGCTTTTGTCCCTGGCTCAGCATGGAACCACGCTCCCTTACCTCCGTCTGATAGCGATCCGGCATTTTGCTGATAAACTCGTCCGCACAGACAGTTCTGCTCGCCTTCACAATCTCCTCATGTGTTGCGTCAAGCTTTCCGTAACGGATATTATCCTCAATATACTCCGAGAAATAAGCTGTCCTGCATCATAATACCCATCTGCTCACGCAGGGAATGAATGGTCACCTGCGAGATATCCTGTCCATCGATCAGGACGCGACCGCCATTGACATTGTAAAACCGTGAAATCAGATTGACAATCGTACTCTTTCCGGCTCCGGTCGGTCCGACAAGCGCCACACTCTCACCCGGTTTTACCGTAAACGAAACATCGTTTAAGATCTGTTTTGACGCATCGTACGAGAAATTTACGTGATCGAAGGTCACCTCACCGCGGATTTTTGGCATTTCAACGGCATCTTTTGCATCCTTTACCGTCACCGGCTCATCCATCGTCTCAAAGATACGTTCCAGATACGCAATGTTGTTGATAAAGTTATTGAAGATGTTTCCAAGGTTCATGATCGGCTGCCAGAAATACGATGCATAGCTCGAAATCGCTACAATCGTACCAACCGACTTATTTCCCTGCCCGAAAAGGATCAGACCGGACAGAAAAATGGCAGCACGCACGCAGACGGAAATTGAATCGATACCCGGCCATACCAGGTTGGAATAGCGAACTGCTGTATTCCATGTTCTGCGGCAATCCTTGGAAAGATCTTTGAAAATCTCCGCATTCTCATCCTCTCGTGCAAAGATCTGCGTAATGCGGGCTCCGACAATATTCTCCTGCAGATAGGCATTCAGGTTCGAGTTCTTGTTCGAAACTGCCTGCCATGCACGTCTCTGTTTATTCTTGATCCAGACCATGAAAACGCACAGCACCGGCACGCCGCAGAGCACGACAAATGCCATCTGCACATCAACCAGAAACATGAAAATCACGATAAACAGAAGGTTGAAGCTCTCCAGAACGATGTTGATCAGACCATTTGACAGCATATCCGATACCGAGTTGACGTAGTTGACAACCCGAATCAGGATCTTGCCGTGCGGGCGGTCATCGTAATACTGGAACGGCAGCTCCTGCAGATGTGCAAACAAATCTTTTCGGATATCATAGATGATACTCTGACTGACATCCACCATAATGCGGCTTCGGATTGTTGTGAAGATCACGCTCACCAGATAGATGCCGACCAGCATTCCCACAAGAGAAAATAAAAGCCTCTCGTTTTTCTCCGGAATTGCAAGGTCCAGCGCCCGCTGGATAATCATCGGCGCCACATAGCCGGACGCACCGCCGATGCCACTCAAAAGGATCGCAAAAACCATCCGTTTTGCATATTTTTTGATATAGGATGAAGCTCTGAGCAGATGCTTGATGTCAAACGGCTCTTCGAGCACTTCATCCTGCTTGTATGTATTTTTTGCCATTGCTTCCCCTCCTACAGTTCATCCACACCGGTCTGCAGCTTCACCAGTTCATAATAGTAACCCTTCTTCTCCATCAGTTCCTCATGTGTTCCCATTTCTTCAATATAGCCATTTTGCAGAACAATAATCTTGTCCGCTGTTTTCGTTGTCGAAATTCGCTGTGCAATCACAATCTTGGTACATGGAAAATCAAGCTCCCGTAAGGACTGCTGAATCTGTTTCTCTGTTTCCATATCAACCGCCGATGTTGTATCGTCAAGAATCAGAACCGATGGACGGATAGCCAGTGCTCTTGCCAGAGAAATTCTCTGCTTCTGGCCTCCGGAAAGACCAACACCGCGCTCTCCGACCAGGGTATCGTAGCCCTCCGGCATCTTTGAAATGAAATCTGCCGCAGCGGAATACCTTGCAAACTTGACAACCTCGTTCATCTTGATCGAATCATCGCCGTAGGCAATGTTTCCCTCGATCGTGTCAGAATACAGCAGAACATCCTGCGTGGCAAGTCCGATCTGTTTTCGGAGATCATACAGCTTCAGCTGTTCTACAGGAATTCCGTCAATCCGGATCTGTCCTTCTGTCGGCTCATAAAACCGCGGGATCAGATTGATCAGCGATGTCTTGCCGCAGCCGGTCTCGCCCATGATCGCAACCGTCTCGTTCGGATGGGCCCGTGAAGGAAATATTGTGCAGAACCGGCAAATCACCATCCTCGTATTGGAAGGAAACGTTATCAAACTCGATTTTGCCTTCAAACCGCTCCGGATGGGAAACGGCATTTTCTTCGTCCCTGATTTTCGGTTCGGAGTAATACAGCTCCATGACCTTTTTCGACGCTGCTGAGAACCGCTGAAATTCGTTCATGATATTTCCCATCTGACGCATCGGATTGGCGATTGCCCAGATGAGGCCTGAAAATGCCACATAGTCTCCCATAGTAAGCTGTCCTCTGATCATAAAAACACCGCCGCTGCGAGCAGGACAACCGGCATCAGGTTCGCAATACTCTCGACAATCGGGAAAATTTCAGCCATACCATTCCGGTTGCCTTATTCGTCTCCGCATAGTCGGTATTGGCACGGTCGAATTTCTCGATTTCGTAATCTTCTCTTGCAAACGCTTTGACAACGCGGTTTCCGGAAATATTCTCCTGTGCGCATGTATTCATCTGTGCCAGTTTTTCACGCAGCGCCGCATGCATCGGGGCAACGCGGTTCCGGAACAGATAGATAATCCAGAATACAAACGGTGAAATCACAAGAACGCACAGTGCCAGCTTCCAGTTCGTATACAGGAAGAAAACGGCCGCTGCAGCAAACAGAGAAAATGACTCAACCACCATTCGTACAACCCATGCAACCATGTGACGCACCGCATCCAGGTCTCCTGTCTGCCGTGTCATCAGATCTCCTGTCCGATAGGTACTGTAAAACGTCATATCCTGACGCTGAAGCTTGTCGTACAGATAATTCCGCACCCGGTACAGAACACTCTGCGACACCGTCTCATAGATCATACAGCTGCCATAAACAACGATAACACGCAGGAACGTAAAGCCGACCATCGCAAACAGCAAGCGGTAAAGCAGGTCACGGTGTACCTGAAGATTTGTCGCCGCGTTCTCCCCCGTTAAAAACAGATCCACAATTTTTCCCGAAAAATAGGGAATCGTAAGCTGCAGAATATTGTACAAAACGGTTCCGAGAATACCGACAAAGTACAGCGCCCGTTTTCCCTCCATGTTTTCCCACAGCCACGCAATTTTGTTTTTCGGGAATTGTTTCGTGTTGCTTTTCATGTTTTCATATCCCCCTTATCTTAGGAAATTGAGTTACCAAATTCAGCATTAATTTTCTTTCAAATGCTTTCGCCATTGTATCAATTTTCATTTGGATATGATATAATGCGACTGTACAAAAATAGAATGTTTCTATTTTTCCGAAACTGATATTCCCAGAAAAATACTGAATATTTTTTACCTGAAGGGGGACTTTTCCGTTGAAGAATCTTTTTGAATACAGTGACATCCTGCACTCGCCGATTGAAGCCTTTTCCTGCTGCTCCGACAGTTTTTCCATGCCGGTCAAATCCCACTGGCACTATTTTACGGAGGTTCTTTATCTGCAGGAAGGTTCTCTTCTCGTGAGCTGCAACGATTCCGTCTACCACATAAAACCGGGCTCTTTCATCCTGTTTCCTCCACAGACGGTCCACGCACTTGCCGCAGACCAGGATCGGCCATTCCGCTATTTCTGTATCAAATTCAACCTGAACCGCATCCAGCTCACCGGAAGCTACCTTCCGAACCTGAGCTTTGCTTTCCATAAAATCGCCACGATGACCTATCCTTCGCTTTTGTTTACGCAGGAAGATCTCTCAGAGCTGAATCTCCATGACTTTTTTGTAACCCTTGAGAGGGAGGTCTCTTGAAAAGAAATACGGTTATGATGCCTATATCTATTCTCTCTTTTCCACACTGTTTCTCCGGCTTCTGCGTATCTGGCACTGCCAGGGAATCTGTTTCAATCCCGAATCGATTTCCGAGAGTGAGGAACAGAGTATGCAGGATATCCTCGTCTATCTCGACCGCCATTCCCAGGAAAACATCAATATCGAGGCACTGGCACATAAATACAACATGAGCTACTCCTATTTTGCCAAACTTTTTCTGAAGCATTACGGGCAGAGCTGTAAGCAGTATATCGAGTTTATCCGCCTGAACAAGGTTGAAAACCTGCTTCTTTTTACCGACTATGACCTGAACTATATTGCAGCCGAGACCGGCTTTGCGGACTGCAGTCATCTGATCCGCACCTTTAAAAAGCGGTACCAGATCACCCCGCGGCAATTCCGTCAAAAGCACCAGACCACGGTTTTCCTCGTCTCTCCCGGCGAAGCTGGGATAATCTGAAAATGAAAAAACCCTGCAAAAAAGAGCGTTGCCATAAGAAAACATGAAAAAAACCAGTAAAATCAATGTTTTTTAGGGCAGCGGAAAACGGGGCAGGTCAAAACAACTGAATAATCAGACAGAAACAGGGTGTTGTCAAGCATGACAGCGCCCTTTTCTGTTCCCCGGCTAAGCCGCAGATTTTGAAAAAGTCTGCGGCTTTTCTTTTTGCCCAAACGCAGAAAGGAGGCGACGGCCTATGTACTTCACTTCCGGCAACGACCGGGCCTTTGAACAGCCCCAGCCCCGGCCAGAGCAGCCGGACGAGGCGGCACCGGGATTGGAAAACTCGGTGTTGGAAAATCCAACATCGGATAATCCGACACCGGGAAACCCGACATTGGAAAATCCAATGCAATTAAATAAAGATATATCAAGTAAAGAAAAAACAACTACGGATGTATCAATTACCGATTCCATTCCTATCCTTTCCCGACCCTTCCCCTCGGAGGACGAAGCGGCACAGCCGCCGGAACGGAAAGGAACGGGAGCGAAATCACAGAGCGCCATAGAGATTTATCGTGAGATCATCATGGACAACATCGAGTACGAACACCTTTGCCAGCACGCCAAGGGCATTGACCGGGAAACGCTGGACGAGATCGTGGACTTGCTGGTGGAAACCGTGTGCAGCGTCCGCAAGACCATCCGTATTGCCGGGGACGATTACCCGGCAGAGCTGGTGAAATCCAAGTTTATGAAGCTGGACAGCTCTCACATCGAGTTTGCTATGACATAATCGGCAATTATCCAAAACGCCGGGCGCGGAGGTGTCAAAGCCTCTGCGTCCGGCGCTCTTTTTTCTTATGCCTGCCCCATTGGGAAGTTAGGCAGTTCTTCCAACAGTTTCAGAATAAGGTGCTGCTTCATATCTTCGTCAACGGCCAACTCGTCGATCATGGGGGTGTAGTGTTCGATCACTTTTTGTTTAGCCCATAGCTCACCGGCGACGGCGGCCCTGATGGTAGCTGTGTCCAGTAACATTTCCTGTTCGGCCATCGTATCAACTCCTGTCGTTTTTTTGTCTTATTCCAGCATACCACAGAACCGGCGGGAAAACCAGCGCCGGAAAGATTTTCCTACGCATTTCAAAGCCCGTTCCGACGGGTATTTGATAAATCATTCTGCCACCCCATCGACCACCGCCGAAAAGCCTTGATTTCCGTGGGCTTTTTGCCCCCTAAATGCGTAGACAGGAGGGGCTTTTGCTGGCTTTTGGTTTCATATTTCCAGTGTACCCAGCAATAGAAATGTGTTCTTCTAACATCTAATAATTCATATTTTACGCCTTGTATTCTCTCCTGAAAGGAAATATAATTAAATCTATTAGAGATAAAAAGTGTAGTGCAATGCTGACATAAGGCAGGTGAACATAGAACAACATGAAAATTTTGATTGTTGAGGATGATTTAGAGATCAGCAAATTGCTGGCTGATTTTTTTACAGGGAAATGGATATGAGGTGCTTTGTCAGTATGATGGGCTTCATGTGTTAGACTGCATACAAGAACATCAGATTGATCTTATTCTGCTTGATATAATGCTGCCTTATCGGAGTGGTGATACTATACTTGCGGATATTCGTAAATTCTCAACGGTTCCTGTCATAGTAATTTCAGCAAAGGAAACAACACAGAACAAGATTGATTTGTTGCGGCTTGGTGCGGATGATTACATTACAAAACCTTTCGATATGGAAGAAGTTCTCGCCAGAATTGAAAGCAACTTACGCCGGATTCAATTTCAAAACAGCACGCCGTCATCTTTGAAGTGCAATGATTTGGTTTTAGATTTAGACGGCAACAGAGCTATGCTACAAGGGGCGGAGTTACCTTTAACTGCGAAAGAATTTGCTATACTGGAATTGCTTATGAAATACCCGGACAAGATCTTCTCAAAGGCGAATTTGTTTCAAAGTGTTTGGAATACAGAGTATATCAGCGAGGACAACACCTTGAATGTCCATATTAGCAACTTGCGAAACAAGATGAAAGCCATTTGCCCGGATAAAGAGTTTATAGATACTGTGTGGGGCATTGGATACCGTTTGCATAAAGCCGAGGGGTAAGCTCTTGGCTTTATGCTTTTTTTATGGTTTCCAAATAGAAATTAAGAAATTCTTTATGATTTCCCCTTACACTAAAATGTAAAGGAGGATGACAACATGAGTTCTGTTATTTTGGAAGCACATGACTTAACAAAAGAATACCGGCACACAGTTGCCTTAGATCATATTGATTTGAAAATTGAAAAAGGGAAAATTTATGGCTTCATAGGCCAAAATGGAGCAGGAAAGACCACCTTTTTGAGATTGGTTACAGGATTAGCGTTTCCGACAAGCGGCACCTTATCGTTGTGGGGGAAAACCGTCGAAAAGGAATTGCAGGAACAGAGAAAGCGGATCGGTTGCATGATCGAAACACCTGCGCTTTTTCCGACAATGACCGCTTATCAAAATATGGAGATACAGCGTATCCAACGTGGTATCCCTGACAAAGCAGTTATCCAAAAAACTTTAGACATGGTAGGTCTGAAAGATACCGGGAAAAAAGCTGTCCGTAATTTTTCGCTGGGGATGCGACAGCGATTGGGTATTGCAATCGCACTATTAAATACACCAGAATTTCTTATTTTGGATGAACCGATCAATGGGCTTGATCCTGCTGGAATTGTGGAAATTCGTAATTTGCTAAAGTCCTTGAATAAGGAATACGGAATGACGATATTGGTATCCAGCCATATCTTAGAGGAACTGTATCAGACAGCATCAGAGTTTATTTTAATAGACAAAGGCAAAATTATCGAAGAAATATCAGATCGAGAACTAAATGATCGTTGCAAACGGCATATCGCAATAAAGGCAACTGATCCACAAAAAGCTCTGATCGTTTTGGAAGAAACGCTACACACAGATAGTTTTAAGCTGATGCCAGATGGCATAATTCGCCTATATGATTATCTCGATGATATGGAAAAAGTGGCTGCTGCTTTGTCAGATGCACATATTCTCGTTACAGGTCTTTCTGTGGCCGGTGATACATTAGAAGATTACTTTTTAAGCAAAATAGGAGGGACAGGAAATGTCAAATCTCCTAAAAGCTGAATTTTATAAGCTGTTCCATAGCTGGTATTTTTGGGGGATAGGATTGTTTAATCTCCTTTTAAGTAGTGTGTTGTTACTGGATAGCGTTGGGGAAACATCCAACCTTTTCTTTGCTTCGATATACAATATGCCAATCCTATATTTCCTCACAATCATCTTTTCTGCCCTGTTTGTTGGAAATGATTTTGGCAGAAGAACATTACAATCATATATCAATGCCGGACATCGACGCGGAAAGATACTATTTGCGAAGCTGGTAGTTCATCAAATCGCCTGCATGGTTATCCTGTCTTTTCCACTGTTGTTACATAGCATAATTGGTACGTTTGTCACTAAAGGAGCATTGGCAAGCATCGGCATAGTTGTAATGGTGATTGCTTCGCAATTTGCAATGTGCCTATTACCTTTTTTCTTTGCCTTCATTTTCCGTGATATAGGAAAGAGTATGGCTGTGCCGATGGTACTCTTTTTCTTAATGGTCTTTTTGATGAATGGAGATCAAGTGCAGCTTATCTCACAAATATTGCCTATGGGCCAGCTTCGGCTTATGGCATTGCAACAATCCAACATATCCGGCGGGCAATTCATGTTTTCAGATTTTTTATGGGTACTGGCATTATGCTTAGGTACTTATCTGTGGTTCCGACGCTCGGATTTGAAATAACAAGGAGGTGTGGGAATGAACAACTTACTGAAAATGGAAAAATATCAATTATCACATAATATCTTTTATTGGTGCGGTTTAATAGGGATATTTTGATTGGTTTTTTTACCGCAGATACTTATGTCCCGGAAGCTATGGGGCCTATGGGTGGGGCTGCTACATCCCTCGCAGATATTTTTAATGGAATGGTTTACGATTCAACCTTTCTCCTGATTATTATATCCAGTATTTTAGCTCTGATTTTAGGACAGGAATTTTCCAGTCGGACGATTGATCTTGAGGTCAATGCAGGACATTCGAGAAAAACCATTTTCTTTGCTAAAGTAATCTCATACTTAATTGCATTTAATATCATGGCTCTTGTTTATCCTGTGGCTGGTTGTATAAGAGAAAGTGTCCGCTTTGGTATTACCGAAGCAGGCAACCTTTGTTATCAGGTCAGTAAGGCGATTTTATATTCTCTGCTTTTTGAACAGTGCGACTTTTCTTATTGCAATCTGGATTGTTTTTGGTAAGAAGCTCTGCTAAGGCAATAGCTGTTACCGCTTTAGTCACTTTTGTTCTTAGCCTTTATCTTGGGTATGGAATGATGTTTGATCTTTCCTGTTGCATTTTTGGCTAACCTATCAGATACGGGAAGCGGTTTTTTCTGTGACCTATTTTTTGCCATGGGCCATTTTAGTTGGCGTTGTTTGGATAGTTGCTTTGATAACCTTTTCATGGATTAGCTTTCGCAAATGTGAACTCAAATAACAAGGAGGGAGGTGTCTGGAATAAAGCTGTTGTTAATTTTAGTTATCGCAGTCTTGATAGTAGTGCTTTTCAAATATGTGCAAATCAAAAGACAAATCCGTAACCTATCGAAACAAATGACCGATCTTACAACTGGAAAATCGGAAAAGATGCTGGACATCTCTCTTGTTGATAAAGATATAGAACAACTGGCCGCAGTATTAAACCAGTATAATGAAAAGCAAAGACAGTCCATTGCAAGCACATTACGGCACGAAATGTATTTGAAAGAGTCCATTGCTAATATTTCACATGACTTGCGTACCCCTCTGACGGTAATACTTGGCCATTTACAATTATTAAAAAAGGAGAATTTATCAGCAGGTCAAACACAGCGTATAGAAACCATTTATAATAAAGCAGAAAGAATGAAAGCGCTGATACAAACCTTTTACGATGTTTCTGTAATAGACGCAAAAGAAGTAACTCCTGTGCGTGAAGATTTCAACTTAACAAATTTGCTGATAAATCTTATCACAGAGAACGCCCCAGCATTGGAAGCAAAAGGCATATCTCCTGTAATTGGTCTGCCAGATCATTCCGTTTATCTCCATTCGGACTATGGTATGGTAGAACGTATTTTTCAAAATCTTATTATAAATGCTATTCGATATTCCTCTGGCTCGATTAAAATTGACCTGAAGCAAGGCAAAGAAAAGAGTGCTATTTTTATCATTGAAAATCCCATTGATAGTAAGGTGGAAATAGACCCAAACCGACTATTTGAAAGATTTTATACCGGGGACAAATCAAGGCATAATAGCGGTACAGGAGTGGGGCTTGCTGTGGTAAAACTATTAACTGACAAGCTCGGCGGCAATGTGTTCGCTAAAATTGAAAATGATACACTAACCATTTCATTGGAAATCAAATAAACAGTATTGTTTCAACTGCCGGGCGACGGCAAAGAAAAAAAGCCGTCGTACAACAGCCCTTTTGACACGCCCATAAAACCAGCGGCGGCTTTGAGAAATCAAGGCCGCCGCTTCTCTTTGCCCAGCGCAGGATCGGCGGCCCACGGAGGGAGCCGCCATGCTGATATACTGTCCCGTGACTATGAATTGGAACAGACTAACCTTACAAACCTTGTCGAATATCTTCGGCAAGAAGTCAAGGAACAGGAAAAGCAGAAAGTCAATGTCAGACAGTTTATTGCAGCGGTCAGGAAGTACACTGATATGCAGCAGCTTGACGCCTCTGTTCTCCGGGAGTTTGTGGAGAAAATTTATATCTCCGAGGTTTATACGCCGGACGAGAATGAGCCGCGCATCAAGGTCAGAGAAATCGAGATCGTCTATAACTTCATTGGTGCATTTGATTTTGAGGACGCAAGGGAGCAATCCCAAGCAGCCCAAAAATGAAAAGAAAACCGGCGTAGCCTAAACTACGCCGATTCTCTCACATAAATGTTTTCTTACGTCACCGCCCCTAAGCAGGGCTTTGTCTATAGTCTGAAATCTCCCGGAGTTTTTCCGGGAGATTTTTTTGCACAGGACGCCTTTTCTGATCAGAAAATAACGCTTTTAGATATTGAGCAGATCACTGAATACCTTCAGTGCTCCGTCTGTCTCATGAGCCAGAACGCGTTTTGCAAGGACTTTACCAAGCTGGACGCCTTCCTGGTCGAAGCTGTTTACGTTCCACAGGAATCCCTGGAACATGATCTTATTCTCGAAGTGTGCAAGCAGTGCTCCCAGCGTCTTCGGATTTACCTGATCTCCGATGATGATGCTGGACGGACGGCCGCCTTCGAAGTTTTTGTTTTTATTCTCATCTGCTTTACCGCAGGCAAATGCAACGATCTGAGCTGCTACGTTTGCGCAGAGTTTCTGCTGGCTGGTGCTGCCCTGGATGTCGACATCGGTCTCCATCTGGTTATTGCGGAAGCCTACAAACTGCAGCGGAACGATATCAGTTCCCTGATGCAGCAGCTGATAGAAGGAATGCTGTCCGTTGGTACCTGGCTCGCCGAAGAGAACCGGACCGGTCGGGTAATTGACCGGCTCGCCGAAGCGGTTGACCGATTTACCGTTGGACTCCATATCTACCTGCTGTAAGTGAGCCGGGAAACGGTTCAGTGCCTGGGAGTACGGAAGAACTGCAGTGCTCGGATAGCCAAGAACGTTTCTCTCGTAAACACCGATCAGCGCATCGAGCATCTCCGGGTTCTGTAATACGTCTTTGTTTGCAGAAAGTTTATCTTCTGCTGCAGCGCCCTCGAGGAATGCTGCGAATACTTCCGGTCCGAAAGCCAGGGACAGAACAGCGCCGCCGACTGCGGATGTGGAAGAATAACGGCCTCCGATGTAGTCATCCATGAAGAATGCTGCCAGATAGTCGTCGCTCTTTGCCAGCGGAGAAGTCTCACTGGTAACGGCGATCATATGCTTGGATGCATCCAGGCCTGCATTTTTCAGAGCGTCTTTTACGAAGGACTCATTGGTCAGAGTCTCCAGTGTGGTTCCGGATTTGGATACCAGAACGAAGATGGAATGTGCTACGTCGATCGAATTCAGAACAGCTGCTGCGTCATCCGGGTCAACGTTGCTGATGAATTTTGCTTCCATTTTGAAGCAGCCGTTTTTCTTTGCCCAGTTTTCCAGAGCCAGATACATCGCACGCGGGCCAAGGTCGCTTCCGCCGATACCGATCTGCACAACGGTGGTGAATTTTTCACCTGCTGCGTTGGTGATCTCACCTGCATGTACTTTGTTCGCAAACTCTGCGATGCGGTTCTGCTGCTCTACGTAGAAAGCACGTTTGTCTACGCCGTCTGCCGTAACGGTGTTTCCGAGCTGGCCGCGGGTCAGCTGATGAAGCACGAGACGGTTCTCTCCGGTGTTGATGACAGCACCGTTGTAAAGCTCCTCAAATTTTTCAGAAAGCTGTGCCTCTTCTGCCAGTTTTACGAGTGCGGCAAGGACATCCTCATTCACCTGTTTTGCTGCGTAGTTATACGCAAGTCCTTCTGCCATCGGAACGCTGTAAGATTTTACGCGCTCTGCTCCGTTTTCGCCGGACATCACCTCGGCAAGATTGACACGCTCCACTTTTTTCAACTCCTCAAAAGAAGCCAGTTTATCAAGATTGTTCCAGGTAACCATTGTTAAGTTCCTCCTGTTTTTTTATTTTGTCTCTCTATTCCGTCCGCGGAAACATTTTTATTCCCGCTATTATACCAATGAAACAGACTGCTTGCTAAAAACAGTCTGTTTCGTGATATTTTTTTATTTCGTATAGTTATAAGAAAGAGCTCTTGCGATCTCCCACTGATATTCCGGCAGAGTCTTTGTCATGGACAGTGCCTCATCGATATCGTAATCTACATACTCACCGTTCTTGTATGCAACAACGCGGTCTGTTTTGCCTTCCAGAAGAAGGTCAACTGCGTAAGCACCCATGATGGACGCATATACACGGTCTTTACATGTCGGGCTTCCTCCACGCTGCATATGTCCAAGGATCGTTGCACGGGTCTCGATGCCGGTTGCAGCTTCGATTCTGCGCGCCATGCTGGTGGAATGGCCGATGCCCTCAGCATTTACGATGATATGATGTTTTTTGCCTTTTCTACGGTTCTCGATGATGTTGTTGATGATCTTCTGCTCATCGTAATCGTATTTCTCCGGAAGAAGAATATCCTCTGCGCCGTTTGCGATACCGCACCACAGAGCGATATATCCGGCATTACGTCCCATAACCTCGATGATCGAGCATCTCTCATGGGAAGTGGAAGTATCTCTTACTTTATCAATGGCTTCCATTGCAGTGTTTACCGCGGTATCAAAACCGATGGTATATTCTGTGCAGGCGATATCCAGGTCGATGGTTCCCGGTACACCTACGGTGTTAATTCCAAGAGCTGCCAGTTTCTGCGCTCCTGCAAAAGATCCGTCTCCGCCGATAACTACCAGTCCGTCGATGCCGTGTTTTCTGCAGACATCTGCAGCACGTTTCTGGCCTTCCAGTGTACGCATCTCTGCGCAGCGGGCGGTATAAAGGATGGTACCTCCGCGCTCGATGGTGTCGGATACATCGCGGGCTGTCATGTCGATGATTTCTTCGTTCATCAGTCCGTCGTAGCCTTTCAGGATACCTTTCATCTGAACGCCCTTCTGCAGACCTCTTCTTACGGCTGCACGGATCGCTGCGTTCATACCTGGTGCATCACCACCGCTGGTAAGCACTCCGATTGTCTTTACCTTGTTAGTCGTTGCCATATGAATTCCTCCATCTCATCACACACATTAATAAACGAGTAGTTTTATTTATTAATCACACACAGTTTTATTTTAAAGCATTCAGGCCCTTTTTTCAATACTCTTTTCTACAACTTTCACGTTTCCGGTACCGAATTTTGCCTGAAGTGACGCCACCAGACGGGCATCTGCCTGCACATTGCGGCTCGGCGGCAGTTTTTTCATCGCTTTGATCGATTTGATGTAGAGAATCACGCTGTCCTTGCCGTCGGATTCATGCAGCATCTGGTACAGATCCGCCACTTCTCTCTCGTACGTTTCCTTGTCCGGGAACTGGATCCAGAGCTCTTTCGGGATGCCTGCAAACGGGAAAATTTTCTCGCAGATCAGCTTGCTCGGCTTATCATCCTCCGCGGAAACACGGCCCTGGATGAAGACACGCGCATCGGTCTGCATCATCGCTGCGTTTTTCTCGTAATCGCGCGGGAATACGACGATTTCCATACTGCCGACGAGGTCCTCGAGTGTGAGAAATGCCATTGTCTTGTTATTCTTTGTATATTTGATTTTTTTAATCCGTGATAATGCCGCCGACAATCTCTTTCGCGCCGTCGGTGACGGATGGGAAACCCGTCTCCTCATCCGGCTGGAAGTCTGTCGTTACCGCGGAAATGTTCTTCCGCCAGCACTCCTCCTGCTCCTCTAGCGGATGACCGCTGACGTAGATGCCGAGCACCTCTTTTTCGAGCGCCAAAAGATCACTCTTTTCGTATTCTCCGACATCCGGGTACACCGTTTCATACGACCGTTTGGTCGTCTCATCTACGAAGTCAAACAGACTCATCTGGCCGCTTAACGAATCTTTTTTCTCGCGCGCCACATCATCGAGCACATTGGCGTAGACGAACATGAGCTGCTTTCTCGTCACGCCGAAGCAGTCGAATGCGCCCGCCTTGATAAAGTTCTCGACGGTCCGCTTGTTGACTTCTTTTCCGCTCAGACGCTCCGCGAAATCCTTTAACGAGCGGAACGGTCCGTTTGCACTCCGCTCCTCCACGATCGCCTCCATGACCGGCTTTCCGATGCCTTTGACCGCCGCCATGCCATAGCGGATCGCCTGGCCGTCCACCGTGAATTTTCCTCGCTTCGGTTGATGTCCGGCGGCAGAATGGAAATGCCCATCTGGCGGGAACTCAAGATATACTCTGCGACTTTTCCCGGGTTATCGATGCAGGAGGTCATCAGAGCCGCCATGAACTCAACCGGGTAATAGTATTTCAGCCATGCCGTCTGGTACGATACGAACGCGTACGCCGCCGCATGGGATTTGTTGAAGGCGTATTTCGCGAAGTCGATCATCTCGTCGTAGATCTTGTTCGCTGTCTTCTCATCAATGCCGTTTTTGATACAGCCCGGCACGCCCTCGGCCTCGTTTCCATAAACGAAATTCTGGCGCTCTTTTTCCATGACAGATGCCTTTTTCTTCGACATCGCACGGCGCACCAGATCGGCCCGTCCAAGCGAATAGCCCGCCAGTGCCTGTACGATCTGCATAACCTGTTCCTGGTAGACGATACAGCCGTACGTCGGCTCCAGAATCGGTTTTAAGAGCGGTGTATCGTACGTAACGGATTCCGGGTTGTTTTTTCCTTTGATGACTGCGGAATAAAATTCCATCGGGCCCGGTACGGTACAGGGAAATTTCCGGCGATGATATCCTCGAGGCTCTGCGGTTTTAACTCCTTCATGAAGTTTTTCATTCCGGCACTTTCAAGCTGGAACACACCCTCGGTTCTTCCGGTTCCGATGTAGTCTAATACTTTTTTATCATTGTAGTCGATAAGAACTGCATCCGGATCGGTATGATCATTATAATCGATGTGATTGACATCGATTTTGATTCCATGGTTCTTATATACGAGATCTGCGGCATCCTTGATGACCGTCAACGTTCTAAGGCCAAGGAAGTCCATTTTCAAAAGTCCAAGTTCCTCGATGGTCGTCATGATAAACTGTGTCGTGATTGTTCCGTCGGACGCCCTCGACAGTGGAACATACTCATCCATCGCTTTCTGTGAGATCACAACGCCCGCTGCATGCATAGAAGTATGCCGTGGCAGTCCCTCTAAACGTTTTGACATATCGATCAGTGTACGTACATTCTCGTCCGATTCGTACATGCCGCGGAGCTCCGGATTCATCTGCAGTGCTTTTTCAATCGTAATATTCAGTTCATTTGGGATCATCTTTGCAATAGTATCACAAAAACTATATGGCAGATCCATCACTCGTCCCACATCACGGATGACACCTTTTGCCGCCAGCGTACCGAATGTCACGATCTGCGAAACACAATCCTTGCCATATTTTTTCACGACATAATCGATCACTTCGCTTCGTCTCTCATAACAGAAATCGATATCGATATCGGGCATGGTAACTCGCTCCGGATTTAAGAAACGCTCAAACAGCAGATTATACTTGATCGGATCAATGTTCGTGATACCTGTGGTATAAGAAACAAGGCTTCCTGCGGGCACTTTCCACGCCCCGGGGCCTACCGGAATCCCATGGGTTCTCGCATAATTGATAAAATCCCATACGATCAAAAAATAATCAACATATCCCATTTTCTGGATGACATTAAGCTCATAATCAAGCTTCGGAAGCAGTTCCTCAATGGCGGTCCGGGTAACGCTTTACCAATCCCTCATGACACAGCCTATTCAGATAAGTCCCATGAGTCGTAACCTTCCGGCACCTCGAAATGTGGCAGTTTTGTCACACCGAACTCAATCTCCACATGACAGCGGTCTGCGATCTTTTGTGTGTTGTCGATTGCCTGACTTGCAAAGGAAAAAAGCTTCCGCATCTCTTCCTCTGACTTCACATAATACTGGCCGCCCTCGTAGCGCATACGGTTCTCATCGGACAATTTCTTTCCGGTCTGGATACAGAGCAGGATATCGTGTGCCTCCGCATCTTCCGCGTAGGTGTAATGTACGTCGTTTGTCGCAACCAGTTCAATGCCTGTCTCCTGGCTCATCCGCACAAGCTGTGGATTGACCATCTGCTGCTCCGGGATTCCATGATCCTGTAATTCCAGGAAAAAGTTTCCTTTTCCAAAGCAGTTTTCATACTTTTCGGTCAACTTTTTTGGCCTCATCATAAAGTCCTTTTACAAGATAGCGCTGTACCTCTCCCGCAAGGCACGCAAGGCTAGCAGTCGCAATGATTCCACTGTGATACTGC
>ENA-OQEL01000077-OQEL01000077.1-human-gut-metagenome-genome-assembly--contig:-NODE-77-length-36859-cov-5.352200_pt1 | contig 36859 bp, 30 predicted proteins | sample MGYA00242796_ERZ504637 | MGnify/ENA primary metagenome ERZ504637 (study PRJEB26092, sample SAMD00036306) | human gut metagenome | host: Homo sapiens | study: EMG produced TPA metagenomics assembly of... | reverse complement strand
ATTGAATTGTATTATGGGCAGATTCCCGAGTGGCCAAAGGGGACAGACTGTAAATCTGCTGCAACTTGCTTCGATGGTTCGAATCCATCTCTGCCCATTCAAAAAACCTCAAGTCGTATGACTTGAGGTTTTTGTGTTATTCTGAAATTATCATTTAATCGGCCTGCGCCCCGGTGTCGGTAAGCACAGACTCCCACGCCATCGTATCAGGCCAGTCCTTTGTATCAAAGCCATCACGGATACATCTGCTGTAGTAGTCCAGCTTGTTTCGTATCGGCGAATCATCTGTGAATCTTGCATCATCATAGATGCCGTTAATATAATCATCTATCGCGGTTCCGAATATTTCAGAGCGGTCCTCTGTTGCAAAGGTCATGCCGTAGGAATCAATGAAATACCCGGATATGTGGTTCGATGGATCATCCGGATTGTAGTTTGCGTAGCTATCATCATAAGAGAAGCTGTCAGGGTTAAAGCTGTTCCATTTCCCCTCAGAAAACTCGCTCTTTTCATCGTAGGTGTGTATGAATGTAAGCCTCTGGTCAAATCAGATGGGAAAATCTCATGGCCTACAGTGTAGCTGAAAATCCCAGCTGTAGTTGCAGTTTAGAACTATTACATTGTGGTTGTTTATTATATTTACGAATCCACTTGGCTCATTTATCATATCTGAGTGGCCTGATGAAATATCACCGCACAGATAGATTCGCATGCCTCTTATATCGCCATAACACAGCTGTGTGAAAAAGTCATCAGGGAAACAGTCAAGTATTTCCTCAAGCGAATCCAGAGCGATCGACAGCTTATCCTTGTTCTTGAATTGATGGATATCGTAGTAATCAATTCTCTTTGGCACCTCAGGCCCGAAATATATGGAAAAGCCGTATTTCTGTTCAAGGGCTGTGATACGTGCATTTATGTCGGATAAATCACCCCAGTCATATGACGCGGTGTCAGGTATCAGAGTGACCTCATCGCCGTATGTATTGTACTCGGAATCCTTCCCGGCCTCTTCCGTAGCTTCCTGATTTTCATCGGTACTGTCAGCGGGGTCTATGGCAGAATATGGGGATACATATGAGCCATCATCGCGTAAGGCCTGTAGCAGTGTATCACAGTCATTGTATGACGTGATTTCGGCTTTGCTGTCATTCTTGCCCTTGTCGAGTGACCAGATGAGAATTTCCGGGTTGCACTGCGCTGTGTACAAAAGCATCATCACACAGTTTGCATCAGGCAGATATACCGAGTTGGCAGAACAGTAGGTCTTGGTATCGGCTGCCGCAGAGTCTGATGAGCTGTCGGACATTTTGCCTGTGCTTCGTGTTGCCAGGTTGTATGAAAAGGGATGAACTGACACCGGTGGCGGGTGAATATTTATAGTAACTGATGATGTTGTCCGAGGATAAATCCTGGCATCGTATGAAGCATGTCACCATCCTCTGCCAAAGTTACATCCACCACATCCGGCAGTGAAAAAAAGCTGTTTTCTTCCATCGGATGAATGATAGTTCCAAATATTGTTGGCCGTATCTGCCTCGATTACAAAGCCCTTTGAGTCGACACATGACATGGAAAAACTTTGTCCTTCGTAGGTTGAAAGCACTGTGTTATCGTCAAGCCTTATATCAGAGACTGCATATTTGTAGGTATCGGGTGTGACACCTGACACGAGAGCATATTTTCCGTCAGCGGAGGTGGCAATCTGTGAGGCATCATAATAATTGCCGGGATTCGGCACATCGCCATCATCAGAATCTGATGTATCGCAATTGCCATCATAGTCCTCAGGATTATATTTGCAGGTTTTTATCTCCTTTAAATCCTTATCATAGATTGTTGCCATGCCGGCATCGGAATTAATGAGCCAGAGTCGGTCACCTTTTATCATGTAGTCATCACAGTCGGTTTTGTCGTGAGTGAGGCTTGCCGTGATTTCATTGGACCAGGGATTATATACATCAAATGAATACTTAACGGATTGATCATCGGTCTCTATGATGGAATTATTGTAGCTGCCCTGTCCTACCATAAGGATGTTATCACCAAACTGTCTTGTATCATTGTACGGCTGCCCCTCAAAGGCGACATTGTGCAGGATAGACAGGTTGCTGCTGCCTTTAACACTTGTGGCATCCTCCCAAAACGCAGGTGATTTGTGCAGAATAGCCTGCTTTTGTGCGGGACTCTTGAATAGATAAGAGACATCCGAAAAAGAACAGGCTGTCATGGAGATTGCACTGAAAAATACCAGCGAATATGTAATTAAAGTGGTTACATGTTTGCGTTTGAACAATTTTGCCTCCTTTGGAAGGTGGTATATATGCAGGCTATTCCTCAGCAGCATGTGCGGTGGAAACTCGTGCAGTAGATTCTCTTTCAATCAGCCTTGGACGTAGCTGTGTGCGGCTGATTGGAATATGGTGAATGAGCGAATTCAATATAATATATGCACAGCGGCCCAGATCATTACACTCCTGTCTGACAGTGGTAAGAGGAGGGGTAAGGGCTGCGGCAAACTTGACATCGTCAAAGCCGACCACACTTATATCATTTGGCACATTGAAGCCGTGCAGCTGGCACTCGGAGATAACACCCTTTGCTATAGTGTCGCTTCCGCAGAGGATAGCGGTGGCACCTGCTGCAATAAAATTTGAAACGTAATACTGTGCGGTTTCAGGAATATAGTAGCCGTGTCCCATGAGCTCCGGGTAGATTTCAAGACCGGCATTGCGCATAGAGTTTTCAAAGGCTTCCTGACGCTGATCCGAAACCAGGGAAAAAGAGAACCATTGATAAAGGCAATCTTTTTATGGCCCAGATTGTGCAGATGCTTTACAGCCATGTCAATGCCCTCGTAGCTGTCGGTGCCTACATAGGCTACATTGGGATTGTTTTCTATATAGTTATCAAACAAAACGGTAGGCATTGTAGTGTTTTTGAGCTGCTGCATCCATTCATCGTGAAGAGCAAAACCTACCAGAAATGCGCCACAATAGCCATTCTTTAATATATATGTATCATATTTTTCTTCTGCCTGAAGCTGAGGTGTGACAGGGATGATGTCCACGTCCCATTTGTGCTTAAAAGCATTCTGCCTGAAGCCAAGCACTACATCATATCCGAACTCATCGATAGACTCGTAGTTCATATTTTCAATAAACAGAGCCAGCTTGCGGTTTTCTACCTTTCTGGAGCGCTTTGTGCTGTAGCCCATTTCGACAGCAGTGTCTAAAACTGTCTGACGAAGCTCCTCACTTATATCGCTGGCACCATTTAATCCCTTTGAAACAGTGCTGATTGATACGCCCAGCCGGGCGGCAATATCCTTAATAGTAGCCATAGTATTTATCCTTTCTTATGTGATAATTAAATTATACATTTACTATCAGAAATAGGCAATATTTTCTGTAATAAATTTTTCGAAAAATATCTTTGAAACTGTGGTAATAACTACCAAAAAATGAATGTAAATTACGTGAAAAATGGCAAAAATGAGTTTGAAACCACTAAAAAGATTGACAAATCTGACAATAGGAAATAAAATAATCTCAGATACGAAAAAAATAGAAAATTTTAGGAAAGAGGAATGGTAATTTGGAGGCCAAAGAAAATCTCAGAGGCTCCGGAATACTTCTTTCAATCTCGAGTCTGCCGTCACCATATGGTATAGGTACTCTTGGGAGAGAGGCTTACAATTTTGTTGATCTCCTTGGTGATTTGAAACAGAAGTACTGGCAGGTTCTTCCGGTAGACCCCACCATATTTGGCGATAGTCCATATCAGCCATCATCAGGCTGTGCGGGCAATATCTATTTCATCGATTTAGATAAGCTGGTAGATGAGGGGTTGTTAGAGAAGGAAGAGATCCTGGGGTATAACTGGGGCACAGACGAATCAGAAATTGATTATGCAGCATTGCATCAGAACAGATGCAAGATTTTACAAAAAGCGTTTGAAAGATTTGATACAAATGCACAAGTAGGTTTTCTAAGGAATTTTTGTGAAAAAAACAGTCGGAGTGGCTTGAACAATATGCACTATTTATGACACTGAAAGCCGACAATTTATACAAAAATTGGAGCGAGTGGCCAAGCGAGTATAGAAATCCGCAAGCGGTTGCGCTTTGAAAAGTACCAAAAAAAGAATTATAATACAATTACTTTTTGGAAGTTCTGCCAATATAAATTCTTCGAGCAATGGGAGGATTTGAAAAATTATGCTAACTCAAAAGGTATCTACATAATAGGTGATGCCTCGTTTTATGTAGGGTATGACAGCGTAGACGTATGGGCAGAGAGACAACTATTTATGATGAGCGCAAACGATACACCGGAGTATGTTGCAGCTGCCGCTCCTGATAAGTATTCAGAGAACGGACAGGTGTGGGGCAATCCTATGTATGACTGGGATGCCATGAAGGAGGACAACTTCTCGTGGTGGAGAAAGCGTATGCGTGTATGCAGAGAGCTTTTTGATATCGTCAGGATTGATCATTTTGCAGGAATTGTAAAAGCATATGCGGTACCGTACGGACAGGACAAGAGCCTATCCGGGAAATGGTTCAAGGGACCGGGACGCAGGCTTGTCAATGCAATCAACGAAGAGCTTGAGGGTGTTAATGTAGTGGCTGATGATTATACGTCAGCGAGCCTTTTGCCGGGAGTGAAAAAGCTCCTTGCGAAGTCGGGCTGGATGGGAACAAAGGTTATGATGTTCGCCTTTGACGGCGATCCGTCCAATGAGTATCTGCCACACAATTACACTGATTCACATGTAGTTGCATATATTGGTACACATGACAATGAGACAATAGTTGGTTCTTTCGGTGAAAAGACAGATTATGAGCTTGCTTATCTGTATGAGTATCTGAATATTGAAAATAAATCACAGGTTCCAAATGCTCTTATCAGGGAGCTGTACCACAGCACCGCAGAGCTGGCGATAGTCCAGATGCAGGATATATTAGAGCTTGGAAATGAGGCGAGGATGAATTATCCTTCGACAGTCGGACATAACTGGAGATGGCGCATGACAAGTAAGCCACACAGATTGGACAACGAAAAGATAGCCTGGATTAGAAACATTGCGGTGGTTTACCGCAGATAATTAATTTGATATAAGTTGCACGGCAATTTATATATATACTTTTTTACATTTTATATTCAAAAAGGAGAGGAAGATATGAAGAAGAAAGTATTAGCATCTTTACTTTGCGCTTCTATGGTAGCAACAATGTTTGCTGGATGCGGAAGCAGCAACGGAGGAAATGGAACAGAGAAAGCCGACAAGAAGGCCGGCGGCAAGGAGACCATTACAGTAATGGGACCTTCAGAGGATTTAGATGATGCAAAGGGTGCTTGGCTCAAGACAGAGTGCGAGGCATTTGCTAAAGCAAATCCTGATTTCAACATCGAGTTCAAGTATGTTACATCATCTGAGAGTGATGCAAAGGACGTTGTTACAAAGGATCCTAAGGCAGCAGCTGATGTTTACATGTTTGCAAACGATCAGCTTGAGCCATTAATTAAGGCTAATGCTATTGCTAAGTTAGGTGGAGAGGCAGCAGATTATGTTAAGACATCTAACTCAGAGGCTATGGCAGCAACTGTTACATATGATGGAGACATCTACGCAGTTCCTTATACATCAAACACATGGTTCATGTACTATGACAAGAGAGTTTTCTCTGAGGATGATGTAAAGAGCCTTGATACAATGCTTACAAAGGGTAAGGTTTCATTCCCATTTGATAACGGCTGGTATCTCAATGCATTCTATGCAGCAAACGGATGTACAATCTTCGGAGACGGAACAGACAAGGCTGCCGGATATGATTTCAGCGGAGATAAGGCAGTAGCAGTTACAAACTACATCGTAGATTTATTTGCAAATCCAAACTTCGTAATGGATAACAATGAGGGATCACTTGGTCTTGCTGGACTTAAGGATGGTTCAGTAAACGCTTACTTCAATGGTAACTGGAACTATGACGCAGTTAAAGAGAATCTTGGTGAGGAGAACGTTGGTGTTGCAGCTCTTCCTACAATCAATATTGGTGGAAAAGACTGCCAGTTAAAGGCATTCTTAGGATCTAAGGCTATCGGTGTTAACCCTAACTGCAAGAACCAGGAAGTAGCAGTTAAGCTTGCAGCATTCCTTGGAAGTGAGGATGCACAGCTTGCTCACTTCAAGTTAAGAGCACAGGCTCCTGTAAACAAAGATCTTGTAACAAACGAGGAAATCGCAGCAGATCCTGTAGCAGCAGCTATGGCTAAGGTTTCATCTGATTGTTCAGTAGCACAGCCTATCATTGATATGGCAGGTTACTGGGATGCAGCTACACCATTCGGTGATGCTTTCCAGAACGGTGCAGAAGGCCAGATTACAAAGGACAATGCAGCTCAGAAGACAGAGGACTTCAATACTCAGCTTAATGATTCTCTTAAATAATTAAGTAGATCAGATTATGATTCCAAGGTTCCGGGTAGCCGGAATCTTGGAATAAATTAGTTTAAAGGAATGGCATATATAATGCATGCCAGGAGGAAAAGTATGATAGGAGCAAACAAAAAGAAAAAAGTTTCGGAATTTGCTACTCCGTATACTGTTGGCAATGCCCTCACAAAAGGCGGAGCTACAGTTAAGCTATCGGCACTCGTAATGGGTCTTGCCAATATGGCTCATAAGCAGATTATAAAGGGTCTGATTTTTCTTGCTATAGAGATTGCATATATAGCATATATGGTTAGCGCTGGTGCTTATTACATTTCCATGCTGCCTTCACTTGGCTGGAGAAAACAGGAAGAGGTATTTAATGAGCAGAAGCAGATTTATGAATATGTTGCAGGCGACCAGTCAGTATTATTACTGTTATATGGCGTCATAACAATTGCCATCACAGTATTATTTATTTACATGTGGTGCGAGAATTTAAAGAGCGGATATAAGGCAGAATGCCTTTCAAAAGCTGGAAAAGAAATCAATTCTTTTGGCAAAGATGTCAAGGATTTATTTGATAAAAACCTACATAAGACACTTATGTTTCTCCCACTTATGGGAATATTTATTTTTACAGTTTTACCATTGCTGTTCATGATTCCAATGGCTTTTACAAACTATTCAGTAAAGGGTGATCATCTGGTATTGTTCGACTGGACAGGCTTTGCCTCATTCGGACAGGTGCTTGGACTTGGTGGTAAGCTTGGTAAGATATTCTGGAGAGTACTCGGATGGACAATCTGCTGGGCTGTATTTGCAACCTTCCTTTGTAACTTCCTTGGACTCCTTCTTGCTATCGTTATCAATCGTAAAGAGACACATTGCAAGGCTTTCTGGCGTACATGCTTTGTTATCTCAATTGCGGTACCGCAGTTCGTATCACTCCTTGTAATGAGACAGATGTTCCAGCCACAGGGTGCTGTTAATAACCTGCTTTTGGAGTGGGGCTGGATTGATAACCCGCTTCCATTCTGGACCAACACTATGTGGGCGAGAGTTTCTGTTATTCTCATCAACTGCTGGGTAGGTATTCCGTATACCATGCTTCAGGTTACAGGTGTATTACAGAATGTGCCTTCAGAGCTTTATGAGGCTGCCAAGATTGATGGTGCAAACGCAGCACAGATCTTCTTTAAGATCACACTCCCATATATCATGTTTATCATGGGACCATATATCATCACACAGTTTACCGGAAATATCAACAACTTCAACGTTATCTACCTGTTATCAGCAGGAAAGCCTACACCTGTCGGAGACAGTGCAGGAAAGACGGACCTTCTGGTTACATGGTTGTACAAGCTGACTATTGATAATCAGGAGTACAATATCGGTGCCGTTATCGGTATCCTCACATTCGTTGTACTTTCTATCGTAGCGCTTGTTACATACAGAAATACAAAATCATACAAGGATGAGGAGGGATTCATGTAATGAGTAGTGTAGCAAAAGCAAAAAGACCTATGTCTGCCGGACGTGCTAAGAAAGTAGCAAAGAATTCCCTTGTTCATATCATTCTTGGAATACTTGCTGTAGTATGGCTGTTCCCAATTTTCTGGATTATTATGACAAGCTTTAGAGCTGAGAGTGGTGCTTATACAAAGTACTTCTTCCCACATGGCCTTACATTTAGCAACTATACAAGGCTGTTCACAGAGACTACACTGTTGAATTTCCCTAGAGCATTTTTTAATACACTGTTTATTTCAGTGTTCTCATGTATCATTTCAACAGTATTTGTACTTTCTGTTGCGTATTGTATGTCACGACTGAGATTTAAGATGCGTAAGCCTTTCATGAATCTGGCTATGATTCTTGGATTGTTCCCAGCCTTCATGTCAATGGTTGCCGTATACTTTATCTTAAAGGCTATCGGACTTACAGAGGGCAGTATGCTTCGAATTTCATTGATTCTGATTTACTCAGCAGGAGCAGGAACAGGCTTCTATATCGCAAAGGGATTCTTTGATACTGTGCCTAAGTCTCTTACTGAGGCGGCTATCCTTGACGGATGTACACAGTTCCAGGTATTTTACAAGGTTATCCTGCCACTCAGTAAGCCAATCGTAGTATATACAGTACTTACAGCATTCCTTGCGCCATGGCTTGATTTCGTATTTGTAAAGGTTATCGTTGGTCCAAACGACAAGTATTGGACAGTATCTCTTCTCCTTTACAACATGCTTGAGAAAGAGTTTATAAACGGATGGTTCACAAGATGGGCTGCTGCTGCAGTTGTTGTATCAATACCTATCTCAATACTTTTCATCATCATGCAGAGATTCTACGTGGATGGACTTACAGGAGCTGTCAAAGGCTAATTTGGTTTTATTTAGGCCGCTGCACTTTTGTGCGGCGGCTTTTGGTTTATATTGATGGCAAATTTTGGGGTGTGTGGCAAACTTAGCACTTTCAGGTTGTGGGGTGCCGGCATGGCACACAGTATATTCCTCAGGAAAATATGAAGTCAGCCACGGGCTTTCTTCGCTGCTAGGATTTGGAGAGATGAGGTGTGTGGCTTGTTTGTGGGGGCATGGTACCCCGTGGCAGTTCATATTTTTCTTCGGAACACACTGTGTACCCTCCGGCCGGAGGGTACCGTGTGCTAAGTTTGTTGCTACTTTGTGGAAGATGTGAGAATGGAGTCAACTACACACTTATTAGTAATGCTGGCTGCGTTGCAGCGGCGCAAAACATCCAATGGACGATTGTTTAGCGTGTACTGAAACGGAGTGTAGATAAAGTACGAGTATTGTGCAGTTTTGCGAATATATGTAGTGGTTCTTGCAGTTACAAATTGGCTCAGAATTTAGTTAAGAAAAGGAGTGCGTATGATTAATAATAAAATAGGCGGCCGCAATATGGTCGGCAGGGCTGTGAATAGATTGGCGGGCAGGTTGACTGCTGTGGCATTGACGGCAGCTATGGCGGTGTCGATGCTTGCGGGGTGTGCTGCGGGTGGAAAGAATACCGAGACGGCAGCAAAGAATGAGTACAAGCCTTCTGCTATGGAGCAGATGAATGCGAAAAATGATCCTAATGTGATTCAGGACAATTACAGGACCTGCTATGAGGTGTTTGTATACAGTTTTTTTGACAGTGACGGTGATGGCATTGGGGATTTAAAGGGACTTACAGAGAAGCTTGACTATATCGAGGGACTTGGCTGCAATGAAATCTGGATGATGCCTATTATGCCTTCTCCTTCATACCACAAGTATGATATTACGGATTATATGAATATTGACAAGCAGTATGGTACTCTGGATGATTTTGATGCGCTTATTACGGAGTGTCACAAGCGAAACATCAATGTGATTATTGACTTTGTAATAAATCACACATCTAACGAGCATCCGTGGTTTAAGGCGGCTGCTGATTATATCAAGTCGCTTCCTGATGGGGCAGAGCCGGATTCTTCGGAATGTCCTTATGTTGATTACTATAATTTTAGCAAAACCAATACCGGAGGCTACAACCAGCTGCCGGGCACGAATTGGTATTACGAGTCACAGTTTGTAGACAGCATGCCTGACCTTAACCTGCAGAGCGAAGCTGTAAGAGGGGAGATTGACAAGGTTACATCCTTCTGGCTTGACCGCGGCGTAGATGGCTTTAGACTGGATGCTGTGATTTATTACAATAATAATAACCAGACCGAGACTATAGATGACCTCACATGGCTTGTAAACAATGTGAAGAGCAAAAAGGCCGATGCTTATATGGTTGGTGAGGGCTGGACTACATACAGAGAGTATGCGAAGTACTATAAGAGTGGAATTGACAGTATGTTCAACTTTGATTTTTCACAGCAGGATGGATATATTGGAAAGGTGTTAAATGGTGCAGCAAATCATGGTGCCAGCACATACGGCAATGCTTTAGTTGATGTGGAAAATGAGATAAAGAAGTATACAGACTCATACATTGATGCACCTTTTTATACAAATCATGATATGGGACGCAGCGCAGGATACTACAACGGAGATAATGCCGAGGAGAAAACCAAGATGGCGCAGGCTATGAATCTTCTTATGCCCGGAAATGCTTTTCTGTATTATGGAGAGGAAATTGGCATGAGAGGCACAGCCAATGATGAGACGAAGCGTCTTGCCATGAGATGGAGCGGGGATTCAAAAGCTAAGGGAATGTGTGTGGGACCTCAGAATGCAGAAGAAACCGAGCAGACATATGATACCCTTGATAAGCAGATGGAGGATCCATACTCTATTTACAACTTTGTGAAGCAGACAATATCAATAAGAAATGCTTTCCCGGAGATAGCACGAGGTACAAATACCTTTGAAAAGGATCTGTCAAATGATAATGTGTGTATATTCACAAGAGAGTACAATGGTGAAAAAGCAGTGCTTATATTTAATCCATCAAAGGATGAAGCAAGTGTGGATGTGTCATCGCTTGGAGTAAATGATGCTGTTGCAATGCTTCAGACTACAAAGAAAGCACCATCATATAAGGATGGAACGGCAAAGCTGCCGGCGTATTCGGTGCTTGTTTTGAAGTAAAAAATAGTTGATGAGAATAAAAATTTAATAGTTTAAAGGAATTTGAAGAAGAAATATGAAAAACCGCCCGACTGGGCGGTTTTTCAGCTATACCATTTCATGAAGCATATCCACAATCACTTCTCTGCAATGAGCTCCGAGATGCTTTTGCTCCTCTTTGCTGAGTGTTTCCGGATCAATAGGAGTGCCATAGCGGATAACCACATGCCTCTTTTTGACCCATGGAAGGTGATCCTCGAATATTTCATTTGTTCCCATGATTGCCATTGGCACTATCTTGCATTTGCTCTTTGTGGCAATCTTGAAAGTACCTTCTTTGAAAGACTGTACATCTGTCAGGTCATCTTTGTTTTTGCAGCGTGTGCCCTCAGGAAATACACATATGCTGATGCCGGATTTGACCTGATCTATGGCTGCAAGCACAACCTTTAGTCCCTGCTTGATGTCATCGCGGTCCAAAAACAGGCAGTGCAGGCGCTTCATCCAGAGACCCAGCACCGGTATTTTTGTGATGCTCTGCTTTGAGATGTAGCCGGTCAGGCGTGGACATCTGGAGTAGGTGATTATGATGTCAAAGAAACTACGGTGATTTCCTATATATAGTACAGCCTCGTCCTTTGGCACATTTTCCTCCCCTATAAATTCAATGTCTGTTCCGCTTAGGAATATGATGACACGGAAAGCCCACTGTACCAGGCGAAGCTGTGCCATATCGGCCCATGCCGGGGAAAATTTGTGTATTATCCACATGGCTCCGAGCACCGGAAGACCGAGCAGCAGATAGAAAAATACGAATATTACGATTAAAACTGAACGCATATTTGACCTCTCTTTTTCATACTCTATATAAATTGTAGTTCAATATTTGATATTATATCATATCATAAGCGATATGATAAGAAAGAGAGGAAAAAATGTCAGAAAAATTGAGAAAAATTCTGGTGATGGCTGCAGGTGTGCTTGTGATATCGGCAGCGACAGTGATATCGGGCTGCCGCGCAAATATTTCAGGCACGGAGAGTGACAGGATGGTTGAGTACACGGTGATCTGCGGGGATGAAATACCGGAGGAGTTTAAAAAGCAGATAAATGAAAACAAGGCAAAGGCGATGAAGCTGACGTACAAGGATGATGAATATTTATACATAGCGGAAGGCTTTGGCACAAAGGAGACAGGTGGCTACAGTATTACGGTTAACCAGTTTTATGTTAAGGATAAGGCAATGTATTTTGATACGCGTCTGATAGCCCCGGATAAGGGCGAGAAGGTCAGCAATCAGGCGAGTTATCCGTATATAGTAATAAAGACGGAATTGAGTGAAATGCCTGTTGTGTTTGAGTGAAAATTTCGTAAATTGTGTTAAAAGTTGCGAAAAAACTGACAATCAGTACTAATGCCCTATTGCTATCACTGCGATACTTTGCTATAGTAAAGTTACTAGATATTGTGGTGACATATTTATATATTCAAATATATTGATTGATATAATTGTTGATTAATTTGACCTGTTTTATATTTATACAGAGATTGATTTCATATATATGACACCGTCGTTACAATACTGGTTACCATGAGGACTATAGTTATGTGCCAGTGGGCATATCCACAATAAGGAGGCTTAAAATGGAACAGACAGAAATTAGAAAAGTCAGAGCATCAATTCACCAGCAGTGTGGCAACAGGGTAAAAATCCAGCAGGATCTCGGCCGCAACAAGGTTGACATCCAGGAGGGTGTTATTCAGCAGGCATACCCAAGTGTGTTTACGGTTCTGATAGATGATGAGTTTGAGCAGAATCCGCCACAGCTCTTATCTTTCACCTACACTGATGTGATTACAAAGGATATAAGGATGCAGCTTTGCTAGTATCATGAAGTAAAGATGTTACATCTTTATTATAAAGATCATGAATTTAAATATTTGCATCTGCATAAAGTTACTCCATCTTGAATATGTATTTTATATACATATTTGAAGTGGGGTATTTTTTATGGAATTAATTACACAAAAAATCAGACAATGCATAGAAAAGGTAAAGGATATGTCGCGGGTTGGCTTCGACAGGGATTATGTCATAAAGGACAATAAGCCTGATGTTTCCAAAGTGGTTTGTCAGAACGGGCAGGTAAAGATTGACGAGATAAAAGCGTCAGGCGAGAATATCTGGATAAGTGGAAGCATTGAATTTGAAGTGCTGTATACGAGAGAGGAAGTTTTTGAAGGCGATGAGCCGGAGGAAAATATCGGCGGAAACAGAGTGGAGCATATAAAGGATACAATACCGTTTCAGGAGAAGCTTGTGCTTCAAGGGATCTGCGAGAAGGATACGGTTCGTGTGTATACCGGGCTTGATGAGCTTACGGTTGGGGTTATCAATTCGCGAAAGCTCTCGGTCAGAGGCATTATAAGCGTGGAGCTTTATGGAGAGAGGGAAGAAAATCTTGAAGTTGCACAAAGGATTGATGACAAGGATGTGGAGCAGCTTATGGGGCAGATGAAGGTGCTTAAGCTTGACAGTGTTGTAAGGGATATTGTCAGAATTAAAAATGTCGTCACCTTGCCAAAGACCAAGCCGAATATATGCAAGCTCATATCAAGTCTTGTTGATATGAGAAATCTGGAGTATACATACGAGCGTGACCATATCACACTGACAGGCGAGTGCCATGCGTGTATAGTGTATCTGAGTGAAGAACAGGAAATTTGCTGCTTTGAGGTGCAGGAGGGGTTTTCAAATGAAATACGCTGCGAGGGTGATAATGCCGGAAATATTGCCTGGCTTCGCACACAGCCTGCCATGCATCAGGTTGAGGCGGAAAATGATTATGACGGAGAGCTCAGACAGCTTTCGATTGAGGCAGCGCTTGCGGTGGATGGAAAGGTCTGGAGTGAGGAAACAGTAGAGGTGCTCAATGACATGTACAGCGTATCATGTCCGGTAAAACCTGTATTTGAAAATATGAAGGTATGCAGCCTTCTTATGAAAAATGACACAAAATGCCGTATTTTGGAGCAGTTGTACAGAGAAAACAGCAAAAAGAGAATTTTAAGAATATGCGGTACAAAGACGCAGGCCGCTATTGCACAGATAAAAAATGCTGACACAGGAATTATTGTGTCAGGTGTATTGCAGGTGAACTGTGTGAATATTGTGGAGGATGATGGCTGTCCGATAGAGATGCATACAGACTCTGTGCCGTTTGAGCAGTTTGTTGAGATACCCGGCATGGATGCCAACACCTGCTGCGAGGTAAATCTGCAGGTAGACCAGGTGCAGGTCAATCTACTCGACAACAGCGAATATGAAATTAAGGGTGTTGTCAGCATAAACGCTATTGCCCTGCAGCAGGATGAAGTGTCAGTCATAACATCGGTGGAGCAGGAAAAAATAGCGTCTGATACTGAAGAGGAAGCAGCTCTGGTTGGCTATATAGTGCAGAAGGATGATAAAATGTGGGACATTGCAAAAAGATACCGCACCACTGTTGAAAACATAATGGAAATAAATGCTCTGACATCAGATAGCATCAAACCTGATGATAGACTTATAATAGCGCGCATGTGAATCATAAATTAGGGGCAAAATACCTTTTGATCCTCATATCCTTATATAAAATGTGGAAAATTCTGTAAATTTACAAAAAGATGTGGAAAAAAGATTCATTTTGTGCGATAATATATCCGAATGTATATTGAACATAAATTGTGGAAGGAAAGGTCAATCTGACCGTCGTATTACAGGAGGAATAAAATGAATCAGAAATGGACACGTGCTATATGTACTGTGTTAACATCGGCACTCGTTTTTACAGGACCGGCAGTAGAGGGCACTACATTTAGCGGATACATAAACAGTGGACTTGAGAAGGTATATGCCAAGACACAGAAGCAGAAGGATGCAGAGAAGAAGAAGTCACAGGCTGAGAAGGATCTCAAGGATAAGAAGAATGAGATTAATGGTCTAAAGGATCAGCAGCAGACTACTGCTGATGATATAAAGAATAAATCTGCAAAGCTTGATGAGATTCTTGCAGCACAAAAGAAGCTTCAGACAGATATCACAAATAAACAGGCAGAGATAGAGCAGAATCAGAAGGATCTTGCAGCTGCTCAGGAAAAGCAGCAGGAGCAGTATGACGCCATGAAGAAGCGTATACAGTTCATGTATGAAAATAGCGCTGAGGACAATATCTGGACAGCAATTATTGAGTCAAATGGTATCACAGATATGCTCAATCGTATAGAGTACGTGTCAGATGTATATGATTCGGATCGTGCTCTTATGGATTCTTATCAGGCAGCAGTTGAGCAGGTGAAGGAGATTGGTACTAAGCTTGACAACGACATGAATGAGCTCACAGCCATGCAGGATGACTATGAGAAGCAGCAGGCAGATGTCGAGGCGGCTATAGTAGCTCTTGAAAACCAGAAGGAGCAGTATGCAAGCCAGATAGCTCAGGCACAGCAGCAGGCAGATAATTATCAGAATATCATTACGGCACAGGGCAAAATCATTCAGGAGCAGGAAGCAGCGGCAGCAGCTGCAGCCGCAGCCGCTGCCAGAGCGAACAGCTCATCAAGCAGTCCAAGCTATGATGGTGGTGGAGCCGGTAAGGGCGGAAGTATTGCCAGTGACTATGCAGCAGGCGGTGGAAAGAACCCGGGTGCTTCAACAGGAGTTTCAGGAAGCTCTGTAGTATCATACGCTATGCAGTTTGTGGGCAATCCATATGTATGGGGTGGAAACAGTCTTACAAACGGTGTAGACTGTTCAGGCTTTGTACATGAGGTATATGCACATTTTGGTATCAGCACACCGAGATATTCACAGGCATTTAAGTCTGTGGGACAGGCCGTATCCTTCGATAATATACAGCCGGGAGACGTAGTGGTATATCCGGGACATGTAGCTATATATGCAGGTGGTGGTGTTATAGTGGAGGCACAGTCCACAAAGGCAGGAATCACAGCAAACAGAAGCGTACAGTGTCATACAATACTTGCTATACGGCGTCTTGTATAGGATGGTTAGGAGCCGATAAGTATATTTATTATACTTACCGGCTCTTTTTTTTATCACAAAGAGCTGAATGGTTACCAATAAAGTAAGGGGCGTAAGACGCGGACATGCCTCCAGATGCAAGGGGCTCTCAATAAGCGACTAGCGGAGCTGTTTAGAGTCTGTAGAATTATGCCCAAGAAAAACAGAAATGCCCGGCATGGACGGCCGGGCAAGGCGTTATGCGCCATGGACGGCGCATAAAAGCCGGTTTCGTCGAGCATAGAAAACCATACAGGCATAATTCGTACAGCCTCTTGACAGCATAGCGTTAGCGCATTGAGAGCCCCTTGCATCTGGAGGCATGTCCGCGTCTTACGCCACGAACCAATGTTAGTAACCGGCAACAAACTCATTGTAATAAATAATAGCAATTTCCAACCATAAGGTGTATTATAGAGATAGACGGCACCAATTCGCACAAAACGAACTAGCAAGCCTGTAAATAAAGTAAGAAAAGCAGGAGGAACAAGCCATGCAGATGGAACAATTACAAAAAGACATGATTGCAGCAATGAAAGCAAGAGACAAGGTAAGAAAGGATGCTATATCCTCACTTGTATCGGCAGCCAAAAAGGCGGCAATAGATGAGGGCTGCAGAGACAATATACCGGAGGAGCTTGTCAACAAGGTCATCCTTAAGGAAATGAAATCCGTGAAGGAGCAGATTGACACATGCCCTGCCACAAGAACAGATCTGCTTGATGAGTATAATACCAGATATGCAATCTTTGAGGAGTACGCTCCTGCAATGATGTCGGCAGAAGAGGTAGAAAAGGAGCTCACAGAGCAGTTTTCGGATGTAATCGCAACAGGAAACAAAGGACAGATAATGAAGGCAGTCATGCCGCATTTCAAGGGCAAGGCTGACGGAAAGGTCATAAATCAGGTGGTTGCAAAGCTTTGCGCAAAATAAGAAAACACATCACAACAATTATACTTGCAGTGCTGGCTGTCATAGCCGGCGTGTATGCATATAATTATCATGATATGAAGCAGAATATTGTATACAATGAGCATCTGGAAGATGTGGCTGTTAACGTGAATGGGAAAGAGCTGACATTGCGCGATATGGCATTTTATGTGGCATATGAGGAGATGAATGTCGAGAAGCAGGCTCTTGTGTATGATTCCGATAATCCAAACAAGTATTGGAATATCCACACAAACGGTGAATTTGTCCGTGTTGCAGCGCGCAAAGCAGCTATGTCCATGGCCATTCACGATGAGATTTTTTATGAGATGGCCAAAAAAGAGAGCATTACACTTACTGACGACGAGAAAGCAGCTTTGAAAAATTCCGAGAAGGACTTCTGGTATGATTTGTCTGATATAGATGGTGCAAAGAAGCTTGGAGTCGAAAAAAATGGATATTTATTCGTCCATGGAAAAGTCTGCAATAGCCCGGAAATATCAGGAAATATATGCAGGGCTTGACAATGCAGATATAACGGATTATGATTTCTCGGGAGGCAGATATAAGAAGCTGCTGGAGAAAAATAACTATAAAATAAAAGAAAAAGTGTGGAAAAGAGTCGATATGGGAAACGTTACTCTTGATCACTAGAAAGAAGATTTTATGTCAACAAAAATTGGAAGAAATGACCCTTGCTGGTGTGGCAGCGGAAAGAAATATAAGACCTGTCATGCGGCATTTGATATGAAGCTTGAAAAGCTTGCTGAGGCACATCATAAGATACCGAGCCATTCAATCATCAAGACACCTGACCAGATAGCGGGAATCAAGGAGAGCGCCAAGATAAATGTCGCAGTGCTCGACTACATAGGAGAGCATATCCACGAGGGTATGAACACAGCAGAGATTGATAAAATAGTCTATGATATGACAACCAGCATGGGCGGCATCCCTGCACCGCTTAATTATGAGGGTTATCCTTACAGCGTATGTACATCGGTAAATGAGCAGGTTTGTCACGGATTTCCTTCAAAGGACGTCATCTTAAAGGATGGTGACATCATAAATGTAGACTGTTCTACAATTTTAAACGGATATTTTTCGGATTCATCAAGAATGTACTGTATCGGAAATGTAAGCCCTGAGAAGAAAAAGCTCGTTGAAGTCACAAAGGAGTGTGTGGAGCTTGGACTCAAAGAGGTAAAGCCGTGGGGCTTCCTCGGAGATATGGGACAGGCGGTGCACGACCATGCATTTGCAAACGGTTACACAGTAGTGCGTGAAATCGGTGGACACGGAGTTGGACTTGAATTTCACGAGGATCCATGGGTAGGCTACAACACCAAGCGCGGCACCGACATGGTCATGGCACCCGGCATGATATTTACCATCGAGCCAATGGTCAACATGGGCAAGGCCGATATCTACGTAGATGACAAGAACAACTGGGAAGTATACACTGACGACGGACTTCCATCAGCCCAGTGGGAAATCATGGTGCTCGTCACAGAGGATGGCCATGAGGTGCTGAGCTGGTAAACCGGTAAGTATTACGAGAGTGCCTTTATAAAAGGATATTATTTCATAGGTGATAACATTATAAAGGGCGTGTGAAAAACGAAAGTATTTTCACACGCCCTTTTATATAATAACTAAGATAAGCAACTTATAAACTCATCGTTGATTGCTTCGCATAAGTACCCTAAATTTACCGGAGAGTATGCAGTGTGTTCCGAAGAAAAATATAAACTGCCACGGCGTTCCATAAAATGTGGATACGACAATTCATAGCAAACTATCAATAAACTATCCGCAAATGCTGCCGTGGCTGATTTTATATTTTTCTGAGGAATATACTGCATGCTAGGCCGGTATCCACAGCCTAGATATGCGAAGCCCCATAAACGAAGCCCCATAAGCGATATCCTATGATGCGTCCCTACAGATTTGTATTCACCCCATTTATGGTCGCATTCTCATTCTCCCTCATAGGAATGACGAGACACTTCTCCCCATTGATGACCTGCGCATGAATCTGTGAAGCCTTCTCCGGCTTTACATGAAGCACCACATCATAGGTCTTAATTTGGGCAGTGTAATTATCAATCTCCTCCTGCTTCTCAAGAAGCTGTGAGGTGCGCTCCTCAATCTGATTATTTTTCTCCTGGATAACAGAATCCTTCTCCTCAAGCTGTGCATTTTTTTCATTGAGCTCGAGAGTTAAATCGCCGACCTGGCTCTCAAGAGCAAGCTTTTCCACGCGGATTTCATTAGCTGCAAGAGCCTTTGAATCAATGACATTGGCTGCGATAGGCGGCTTGTCACCGAAGGCCTCATTGACGGATTTTTCAATGCGTGAAATCTTTTCCTCAGAGACATGGCAGTCACTCAGCACCTTGTTCATAGCCTCGCTGTCGAGAATGAACGGATCGTCGTCATCATCGTGAGTCTCAGCGTAGTCATCGGCCATCTCGGACAGATTCTGCTGGATATCAAGCAGCTTGTCATCAGTGCTCTCGTCCTCGGCACCTAGCACGTTTCTGACGATTGAATGGAAAGCCATCTTCTGCTCAGTAGCTGTGCGCTCCACACCGCAGCCGAGACCGTTTGTCATAAACTCAGAGTGAGGCTCCTTGGTGTTTTTCGTATAGAAAAGAGTGGAGTGTATGTCAGTGCTCCTATCATTGAAAGCAGGGAATAAAAAGCCTGTCTCAGGTGCACCGACCACCCAGTCCCTTATGCGGGCTCCGATACGCTGCTCCTTTTCCAGATAGCCAAGGCCCGGCTTTGAAAGTGTGACAGGGCAGATGGCGCAGAGCATGTATTTGTACACCTCCTCGGACTCATCCACGTTGATGTTGTCCTTTGTACGTGTCATGACATCGTAGCTGTCGAGATACAAAAGAATCAAGTAGTTCCCGGCCTCATCGTAGGTGTCGATGACCAGATCATAGTATGTATCGAGCAGAGTCTCATCATTAAGCTCGCTGTCGCGAAGCGCCATGAGAATCTGCTGGCGGCCTCCGACTTCTTCCTCCTCAAGCGGAAACTGCAGATTGAGCAGGTTGTTTCCGAGAGTGCCGGAAAGCACCTTGTTTGAAATCTCCAGATATTTGTAGTATTCATCCTCCTCCAGAGTGAGAAATTTGCCACCGAATTTGCAGACCTTTTCATGGTTGCAGTCCACGTAGCAGCCGACCAGACGACTGAAGGTTGCCTGGTCTTTTTTTAATCTTCGTTTTAGTTCCAATACTTCTTTTTTGTTCATATTATCCTCGCATTATTTCCATGAAAGCTGGAGTTCTCTTTTTTGTGTGACACAATCTGATAGATATAAATTAATAAGTGTCTGGTAAGGAATTCCCGAATTTTCAGCTTGCACTTTAAAATAATCTATTGTATTTTCATCAATATTAATTGTAATTTGTTTTTTAGTTTTTTGCGTAAGGATTGCGTTTTGCGTTGGAAAAGTCGTATTCATCTCTCATGATTGATCCTCCTAAAAATCAAAACACTTCTATAATTATATTCTCCATAATTACATTATAAGTACGAAATAATTATTTGTCAATCAAGAAAAAAGATGACAGACCAACCACAAAATGCTATAATTTAGGAAATCAACGGATTATGATATAAAGGCTGACACAGAGACATCCACAGGTGTCTCTGTTCTTGGATTGAGGCATAAATGGAGCAGAAAATGACAAACAATCACATTACAATAGGCATTCTCGCACATGTAGATGCGGGAAAGACAACCCTGTCTGAGGCCATGCTTTACAGCACCGGGCAGATTCGCTCACTCGGGCGCGTGGACCATCAGGACGCATATTTGGACAACGATGCGCAGGAGCGAGAGCGTGGAATAACCATTTTTTCAAAGCAGGCAAGGCTTGATATTTCGTGTGGCACAAATGCGGCAGATACAGCACGTACAGCAGATGTAGCACGTACGGCAGATACAGCTCGTACATGGCATGTAGTCATGCTTGATACACCGGGGCATGTGGATTTTTCGGCAGAAATGGAGCGTACCCTTCAGGTGCTCGACTATGCAATACTTGTAATCAGCGCAACTGATGGAGTGCAGGGGCACACGCGCACACTGTGGAGACTTTTAAAGCACTATAACGTGCCGACATTTATTTTTGTAAACAAGATGGATATGCAGGGCACGGATGCGGAGAAAGTGCAGGCAGAGCTAAGGAGCGAGCTGAGTGATGGCTGTGTGGATTTTTCTTCACAGGATTTATTTGAGGAGCTTGCCATGTGCAGCGAGCCTCTTTTAGATGAATTTATGGAATCGGGAGAGCTTACAGATGCGCATATTGCGCAGGCGGTGGCTCAAAGGGAGGTGTTCCCCTGCTTTTATGGCTCGGCACTTAAGCTTGACAGAGTGGATACGCTGATTCAGGGGCTTTCGAGGTTTATGTGTGAAAGAAATTACCCTGACGAATTTTCTGCCCGCGTATACAAGATAGGCAGGGATGACAGAGGCAGCAGGCTGACATTTTTAAAGGTTACCGGAGGCTGTCTTAGAGTCAGGGACAAAATAGAGTACAAAGCGCATGGCGGTGACGAGGCGAAAGGCCTTTTGATTGAGAAAATCGATCAGATAAGAAAGTATTCCGGCGAAAAATATGAGATAGCTGATGTGGCAGAGGCGGGGGAGATAGTTGCTGTCACAGGTCTTAGCTCGACATTTCCGGGGCAGGGGCTCGGGTTTGAGCAGCAGTCCAATATGCCAATCTTGAACCGGTACTAAACTATAGGATGATTCTGCCGGATGATGTAAATCCGGCGGCATTTATGGAAAGCTAAAGCAGCTTGAGGAGGAAGACCCACAGCTTTACATAGTGTGGGTGGAGGAGTTTAAGGGAAATCCATGTGCAGCTCATGGGACAGGTGCAGATGGAGGTGCTTGTGCGTCTCATAAAGGACAGGTTTGGTGTTGTTGTCACGTTCGGACCGGGCAGCATTGTATATAAGGAAACGATAGCGAGGGCTGTCGAGGGAGTAGGACATTTTGAGCCGTTGCGCCACTATGCAGAGGTGCATCTGCTTTTGTCGCCGGCGGAGCGTGGCAGCGGAATCACAGTTACATCCACTTGCAGTGAGGATGTGCTTGACAAAAACTGGCAGCGCCTCATAGCCACACACGTTGAGGAAAAGGAGCACAGGGGTGTGCTCACAGGCTCAGCGCTTACCGATGTGAAGGTCACTATTCTTACAGGAAGAGCACATGTAAAGCACACGGAGGGAGGCGATTTCCGCCAGGCTACATACAGAGCAATCCGCCAGGGACTTAAATCCACAGAGAGCGTGCTGCTTGAGCCATACTACAGCTTTATCCTACAGGTGCCGATGGAGTATGTCGGCCGTGCAATGACAGATCTGGAGCAGAGATTTGCAAGAGCCGAGAGCCCGCAGTTTGCCACAACCGCTGCGAGGGAGATGGCAACAATTACCGGTAAGGCACCGGTTGCGACAATGCAGGATTATGTGAGTCTGGTGCATGCGTATACAAAGGGGCTCGGGCACCTGACACTGGAGCTGTGGGGTTATGATGAGTGTCACAATCCTGCGGAGGTGATTGCGCAGATGCACTATGACAGCGAGGAGGATTTCCGCAATCCGACAGGCTCGGTATTTTGTGCGCACGGCTCAGGCTACGTGGTGCCGTGGGATGAGGTCCCGGAGCATATGCATCTGCCGTATGTCTACCACGGAGATGAGTCTGAGGAGGCACTTGCAGCGAGTGCCCGCACGCAGAATGCATTTTCAGCGGAGGATGCGCAGGTGCTTGCCGGAAACCGCCGCAGGACGAGCTTTGAGAAAGCTGTTTCAGGTATGTCATCAGTGGAGCTTGATGCGCAGCTTGCAGATGTTTATGCCAGGGAGTTTGGCATGGGCAAAAACGATATCGCAGAGGATCAGAGGCGCAAATGGTCAGGTAAAAAGAAAAATGAGTATGAAGGTCTAAGTGGTAAACCGCGCACCGTAAAGCATGATAAGCACGGCAATCCGATTTATCCGAAGAAATCCCCGGGGGAAGAGTACCTGATAGTTGACGGATATAATATAATATTTGCATGGGAGGATTTAAAGGAGCTTTCACGCATAAACATTGATTCGGCGAGAGATGCGCTGAAGGATGTTTTATCGGATTACCAGGGCTATAAGGGCTGTCATCTGCTGCTGGTGTTTGATGCGTACAAGGTGAAGGGCAATGCCGGAAAGAGAGAGACCTTCCACAACATAGAGGTTGTGTATACAAAGCAGGACGAGACAGCCGATGCATTTATCGAAAAGACTGTGTTTGGCATACGTGACAGGTACAAGGTAACAGTGGCAACCTCTGACGGACTGGAGCAGCAGACGGTCATGAGCCTGGGGGCACTGCGAATGTCAGCCCGCGAGCTTAAGGAGCATATTGATATGACGAAGCGTGCCGGGATGGAGGCATTCATATCACGATAAACGATCATGAATGGTAACAATATGTGTATAAAGAGATGTTTATAAAGACATTTGTATGTCATAAGCAGAGATATTATAATAGTAAACATGCAAGAACATCAGAGATAAGGAGACAAGAAAATGGTAGTAAACGAAAGCATGTACCAGCTCGGAAGCGTGCGCTCAGCAATCAGGGAGCTTTTCGAGTATGGTAAAAAAAGAGCAGCAATTGTAGGTAAGGAAAATGTATATGATTTCTCAATAGGAAACCCGAGCATACCGGCTCCGCAGATAGTAAACGACACAATAAAGGAGCTTGTGACAGATTATGATTCTGTTGCGCTGCACGGCTACACCTCAGCACAGGGAGACGTGGAAACGAGAGCGGCAATAGCTGAATTTTTGAACAACACACATGGCACACATTTTAATGCAGACAACCTTTATATGACAATGGGAGCAGCGGCATCGCTGTCAATCTGCTTTCGTGCGTTGACAAGTGACGCATATGATGAGTTTATTACCATAGCGCCATATTTCCCGGAGTACAAGGTATTTGTGAATGCAGCAGGAGCAAGGCTTGTAGAGGTGCCTGCAGACACAGAGCATTTTCAGATAGATTTTGAGGCTCTTGAGGAGAGAATCAATGCGCACACCAGAGGTGTCATAATCAATTCACCAAACAACCCATCCGGCACAGTCTATTCTGAGGAGACCATCAAAAAGCTCTCAGACCTCCTTGAGAAAAAGTCTAAGGAGATAGGAAGACCGATATTCATTATCGCAGATGAGCCGTACAGGGAGATAGTTTACGACGGAATCAAGGTACCGTTTGTGACCAAATATTACGACAACACACTGGTATGCTACTCATACAGCAAGTCACTTTCACTGCCGGGAGAGAGAATAGGATACGTCCTCGTGCCTGATGAGGTGTACGATAAGGCAGAGCTGTATGCAGCAGTCTGTGGTGCGGGAAGAGCACTCGGTTACGTGTGTGCACCAAGCCTGTTCCAGAAGATGATAGTAAAATGCCAGGGGGCAACCGGTGATATCAATGCCTACAAAGAAAACAGAGACCTTCTGTACGAGGGACTCACAAGGATAGGCTATCACTGCTTCAAGCCGGATGGAGCCTTTTATATGTTTGTAAAGGCACTCGAGGATGACAGCAATGCATTCTGCGAGAAGGCAAAGGAGGAGGATGTGCTCATAGTAGCAGCAGACGGCTTCGGCTGTCCGGGCTGGGTGAGAATATCATACTGTGTGGACAGGGAAATGATAAAGCACTCTATGCCTGCGTTTGAAAAGATATACAACAAGTATAGTAAATAATAGTTACAAAAAAATAATCCAAAATAGCGCCGAAAATTGTCTAAAAAATATGTAATTTTCGGCGCTTTTATTATGCAGTTTTCACAAAGTTGTCTCCGTGTGACCGTTGTGTGACCATTGTTTTGTATAATGGAATGAAGAGTGGGAATATAAATAAAATCGTAACGGAATAGTTACAAAAAATACTATAGAAAAGGAGATATGAGAGTGTTTAATAAAAAACTTAACAGGTTACTAGCAATCATGCTAGCTTCTGTAATGGGTGCGACATCGCTTCCGGCAACACAGGTAAGTGCTGATACACCCTCTTCAGAGTATGATATATCTAACGACGCAGCTTCGGATGATATATCTGACAGTAAAATTCCAGATGAACAGGATTCGGATAATAATGCCACCGAGGAAAAACAGCCACAGCAGCTGACGGTAGAGTATACACCGGCGGATGATATTTATGTGGGGAACAAAGTTGTTCCGGTGGTAAAATCCGACAGGGCGGATGCAGCCGTTGACAATTTAAAATACACTGTTGTAGAAGGCAAAAATCTGATTGAAAAGGATACAGACTTTGCATCAAACGGTATATGGACAGCAAAGGATACCGGAACTGTAAGGATAAAGGTGACAAAAGCAGAAGATGACAAATATAAGTCAGCAGAGGCAGAATATACTGTTACCATCAAAGAATATGATTACAGCAGTATGAATAACAGCCTGACAGGGACAATGCTGCAGGGTACACAGTTTTATGTAGAAGCACCTACATTATCGCTGGCAAGTGACAATCAGGCGGTATATGTGGTTAGAAAAGGTGATGAATGGATTGAAGCTGATAAATATCAGCTTATGCCACAGCAGGGTGATAACAGACAGACTCTTGTAATAGCACGTAAGGACAAGGAAAGCGGAGCTATCACAGATATTGGAAGTCTGCGGCTCGACTACAAATATGATACACAGCCTCCAAAGATAACATTGAATCCAAAGGAGGATGATAAACCTGCTTTCACAAAGGATGCTGTGGATTATTATGGAAATGTCAGAAAAGTAGACATGAATATCCACGATGTCTCTTTGGATGATGGTTCCACACAGCTTTGGGTAAAGGTTGATGACCGGGAAGAATTCGATGTATTTGATGTCGATAATGCCCAGAAGCTGATTGATGCAGGAATAGAGTATAGTGAGTGGATCGTGACAGGGGCTGATTATAGCAGCTGCATCACATTTGGTACAAAAGCGGATGAGGAACACAAATATCAGATAATCGGAATGTATGCGAAGGATCAGGCGGAGCATGAGTGTAATGATACAAGCTCAATAGAGCAGCCGTTTTATGTGGATAGAAAAGCGCCTTCAGGTACTATTGGATATGATGCTGATTTAATAGACGAGCAGAATATGGTCAGTCAGCAGGCATCAAATGTATATGGACAGCTGGAGGATATCAGCGGAATAAAGCAGGCATTCTACTATGTGAATAAATCAGATGAAAGTGGCAGTATTTTAAATGATGAGCAGGTAAAAGCGCTTGATGATTCAGCATGGAAGCCGTTAGAGCTTATTGAGGATACATATGAAGCCCGATATAAGTACAAGATTAATACATCTGATCTGAAGGATACTTCATATAACGTATATGTAAAGGCTCAGGACAATTGTAATGGCGAGACAGCATTTTTCTCCACATCGAAGCTGGTTGTTGATACCCTGCCACCGGAGCTTACAGTGTCCCAGGATACCATGACAGCAGCCGATGAAAAAGGCTGGCATAAGGATGATATAAGCTATATCGTTAAGGCTGATGACAGCTTATCAGGAATTAAGAGTGTTGAATACACTGTATTTGATGGGAAAAGGAAAATTGTATCAGGACAGACTGTTGAGCTTGACGCAAGCGGGGAAGGAAGGATAACCATTCCGGCAGCAGAGCAGTTTAACGGAATTGATCTGATGCTTTCAGTAAAGGCAACTGATTATGCCGGTCTTAAGACAGAGGTTAAAGGTGACAGCTTCAAGTTCAGCATGGACAGTCAGTCACCTGATGTCAGTATAGAGCCGGAAGCGGGCAAAAACAGAAAATATTTCAATGACGATGTCCGTATAAAAACAAGTGTAGCTGACAGCATTTCAGGTGTTGTATCAGCAAAATACCAGATAGTGACAGATGATCAGTCAGTATCGGATGATGAAGGTGCATGGAATGAGCTTGATGAATCAGGAATCATAAATGTATCGGCTGAGGCTTATCTGGATAAAAAGGTAGATGTATATGTTAAAGCTGTTGATGAGGCAGGAAACGTGACTGTAGCGGATTTGACAGCAAGCGGCAGCCAGCCATTTTATATTCACAAGGCAGCGCCTGTAATAACAGTGACATATGGTACATCTGAGCAGCCGGATCCACAGTGCATCAGCAGTGTAAAAGGCACTGAGTATTACAGGGAAAACAGGATTGCAACCATTTCGGTAAAAGAGAATGAGCTTTTCTTTGACCCCGATGAAACAAAAATCAATGTAAAGGTTGATGGAAATGAACAGACACAGTCAGATGCATGGTCTGAAAAGTCATACTGGGTAAAGACAGGCGAGGGAGCAGAAGCTGTTTACAGTAAGCAGCTCGTATTCAATGCAGGACACAAGTATGAGCTGAGTGTCAGTGCAAAAGATTTGTGTGGTAATTCAGATAATGGATTTGAGATAGAAGGAGACAAATCAGCAGAGTTTGTAATTGACGTACAGTCGCCGACAGGAAATATCAGGTTTGACGGACTTTCAACAGGCATGGATACCGTGTGGGATTTATTGCTGCCAAAAGACAAATATGAGATTTCAAGATTTGCTGCCAAGAAGGTTAATATTGCCGGACAGCTTAGAGATGAGCATGGCGGCATCAAGTCAGCAGAGTATTTCGTTTCAGCAGAGGATGCAATAATTGACGTAGACAGTATTCAGGAGGTTGACTGGAAGACACTTGACAGCCTTAATGAGGATGGCACCTTCAGTGAACCGATAGAATGCGAGAACAAAAACTGCGTGGTATATGTCAGGGTTACAGATTTAAGCGGTAATGTTTCATATATCAGCACAAATGGATTGGTAGTTGATACATGCGCACCGGCAATATCAGTCATCACACCTGAGACAGCATCAGGAGTGTACAGTGCAGATGTGCCGGTAAGTATAGAGGTATCAGATGAGAATGCCACAGGAGTTGCATCAGGAATAAAGAGCGTAAACTATACGGTAACAAATATGGGACAGCCGACACAGGATGGAACATTATATAGCTATGATAAGACAGCAGCGGGCTTAAAAGATCTGGAAAATCATGTAACAGAGCAATTTGACATAAGCGCGGCTTCAAACAACAGTAATGAAGTGCGTATAGATGTTACCGCAACAGACAATGCAGGAACGGCATACACAGTAACAAAATACATAAAAATAGATACAACAGCACCAACAGTGCAGGTAAGCTATGACAATAACAGTGCAGATACATCATTTGGAGACACAGCATACTTCAAAGCACCGCGAACAGCAACCGTAAAAGTAACAGAGCGTAACTTTGATGCATCAAAGGTAGCAGCGGAAATAAAAGCCGCAGCAGGTAAGGCACCTGCTCTTTCAAACTGGAGCACAGAAGGTGGAAGCGGTAACGGTGATGATACAGTACATGTTGCCACAATATATTACGGACATGATGACGATTACACATTTGGAATCGGAGTAAAAGACATTGCGGGAAATGCCGCAGCAGGAGTGGATTATGCAAATTCGCTTGCACCGACAAAATTTACAATTGATACGACAGCACCTGTTATTTCGGTAGTATATGATAACAACAGTGCATCAAACGGAAACTATTATAATAACAAGAGAACAGCAACTGTGACAATCACAGAGCACAATTTTGATACAAGCAGAATAGCACTGAGCATGACTGCGCAGGATGCAGGAAAATCAGTAGCAGCACCGGCATTTGGAAGCTGGTCAGATAATGGTGATATACATACGGCAACATTAAGCTTTGATGCGGATGCCACATATACATGGTCACTTGCATATACAGACAAAGCCGGCAATAAGGCAAAAGACCTTGCAAAGCAGGAGTTCTGCATAGATACGACAAAGCCTGTTGTAACAATCAACGGAGTAACCCCGGGCTCAGTAAACAATAATTCAGGAAATATGTCATTTGTAATAGAGTGCACAGATACTAATCTTGAATACTTTTCACCGGTGCTTACAGTTGAGGTATATGAAAATAGCAGATTCGTAAGAAAAACGATTACCGGAAATGTGATATCAATTACAAACGGACAACGTGTAGAGTTTAGAAATCTCAATGAGGATGGAGTGTATTCACTGACATGCCATGCACAGGATAAGGCCGGAAATTCTTATGAAACAGTCAATATTATAGATGCAGGCGGAAAGCAGGTGACAGAGACTGCAGGGCAGGGAGAAAAATTGATGGATTTCTCCATAAACAAAGGCGGTTCAATCTTCTCGCTGGATGACAATACGATGAAGCTTGTAAAGGATTACTATGTGCAGAAGGTATACCATGATGTGGTAGTCAGAGAGATAAATCCGGATGAAGTTACCAGCTGTACTGTCAAAGTAAATGGAAAAGCACTTAAGCAGGGAACAGACTTCAGTGTGAATAATGTAAGTGAAAGCGATGGCTGGCATAAGTACGAATATGTGATATCAAATGCGGTATTTGAAAAAGAGGGTCAGTACAATATCGTTGTGGAGACAAAGGACAAAGCAGATTCAGTTGCCTACAGTGATGTGAAGAGTGTAAATATTGAATTTATTGTGGACAAGACAGCACCTACATATACATTGACAGGTGTAGATAAAAACAATGAAAACTATATTGGCTCAAAGAATGCAGTATTGATGCCGAAGGATGATGGCGGAAAGCTTGGACGTGTAAAGATTACTGTAGTGGGCTCGGATGACAAAGAAAAAAAGGTTATCAAGGAAATGTCGGGAGACGATATGCTTGACTATCTGGACAAGCATGACGGAAAGATAGAGTTTGAAGTACCTAAGGAGGTGCTCTCTGCAAAAGACGGTGATTCAAGGCTTATGGTAGAGTGTGCAGACTGTTCTGTTGACGAAGGTGGAAAGACCAATAAAGTGAAAAAAATATATGGTAAGGATACAGAAGCAGATACAGAGATTGTCGAAGATGATGTACCTATGGAATCAAATTCGTCAGATGTCAAATCAGTAGAAACAAACAATGATAAGGCAGTATATATAATTGGAGCAATATTATTATTTGTACTTATAATTGCGATATTGATAATCGTTTATTATATGAGAAAAAAGATGAAAGAAAAGAAAGACAATGATGAGCAATAAGATAATTACCTATGTATTTACATCACCATGTGGTGGTGTGGGAAAAACAACAATGTCTGTGGCATGCGCGAAAGCGCATGCCCTTCAAGGCAGACTTGGCAACGAAGATTTTGAATTCTGGGAGGAGTGTGTATGAGATTTGAAATAGCAGCTGACACGGACAGAGGAATCGTAAAAGAAACTAATCAGGATAGTCTGCTGGTAAAGTGCTTCTCAACATGCAAAGGAGACATGGCATTTGCAGTATTATGTGACGGCATGGGCGGCTTATCGAAGGGTGAGCTGGCCAGTGCCACTGTAGTCAGAGCATTTGACAGATGGAGTGACGAGCAGCTGCCTGAGCTTTGCAAATCGTCGAACCCGGATATTGACAGTCTGATTCTGGAAAGACAGTGGGATGAAGTAATACAGCAGCAGAACGAAAAAATAAAAGCATATGGCAAAGCACATGCAGTAAACATGGGAACAACAGTGGTAGCGCTGCTTGTCACGCAAAAAGCCTACTACATTATAAACGTGGGCGATTCCAGAATATATAGCCTTTCAGACCATATAGAAAGGCTTACGACAGACCAGACATATGTACAGCGGGAAATTATGAATGGAAATATGACACAGGAGCAGGCTATGAGAGATCCGCGAAGGAATGTACTGCTGCAGTGTGTCGGGGCATCAGCAGAAGTAAAGCCGGAGTACAGGACCGGGGCAATGAAAAATGGAATGTCACTTCTGCTTTGTTCAGATGGCTTCAGGCATGAGGTATCAGAACAGGAAATCTATGAGATGCTGAAAACGGCAGCAACTGTAGATGGGCAGAATATGCACGACAGACTGGAGCAGCTCATCAGACTAAGCATGCAAAGAGGAGAGCGCGATAATATAACAGCAGCGCTCATAAAGGCACAGTAGGAGGAACAGATGCTTGAAATAGGCTCTTTAATTGACGGAAAATACAAGATACTAAACGAAGTTGGACACGGCGGAATGAGCGTTGTGTACCTGGCTATGAATGAAAGGGCAAACAAACAGTGGGCAATAAAAGAGGTCAGAAAGGATGGAGTAAAGGATTTTGAGGTGGTAAAGCAAAGTCTTGTTGCGGAGACCAATATGCTCAAAAAACTGAGCCATCCCAGTCTTCCTGATATTGTCGATGTCATAGATGAGGATGACAGATTCCTTATCGTAATGGATTATATAGAGGGAAATTCTCTCAAGACAGCATTGCAGGAGTACGGAGCCCAGTCGCAGAAAAATGTGATAAAGTGGGCCAAACAGCTATGCGACGTTCTTGGGTATCTGCACTCACAGAACCCGCCAATCATATATCGTGATATGAAGCCGGCAAACATAATGCTAAAGCCTGATGGAAATGTGGTGCTTATAGATTTTGGAACAGCAAGGGAATATAAGGAAAATAACATAGAGGATACGACATGTCTTGGCACGATGGGATATGCTGCACCGGAACAGTTTGGTGGAATGGGGCAGACAGACGCGAGAACAGATATATATTGTCTGGGAGCCACAATGTATCATCTTGTTACGGGAATGAATCCCTGTGAGCCACCTTACGAAATAAGGCCGATCAGAGAAATTGACCCAACATTGTCAGGTGGTCTTGAACGTATTATTACAAAGTGTACACAGCCGGATCCAAACAACAGATATCAGAGCGCAGCTGAGCTGATGTATGACCTTGAGCACTATACAGAGATTGATGACATGTATAGGAAGAATCTAAAGAGAAAGCTTGCGGTATTTATCACCACATCAGTTTTGACGATGCTGCTTGGAACAAGCACAGTATTAAGCTATTGTGCGGCAGAACACAAAAAAAATGAAAACTATAACAGCATATTAAAAGAAGCGGATACCTATGACAATTATGACAATGGATATTACACGGCTATAGTCACCGACCCGACAAGGACGGAGGCATATATTAAGCTGAATGACAAACTGACAGACGATTTTGTGCTGGACAGGGATGAGGCGCAGATATTGAACAGGCTGATGGTAGGTATAGATTGCAAGGACAACAATGGCCGGGTGCATACATATGATGTCATGGCAAAGCTGAAAGAAAAAAATCCAAAGGGATATGAGGATGTATGCTATAAGATTGGTGAAAGCTTTTTATTCTACTACGAAATCAATGTGGAAAAAGACAGATACTCCAGTGCGGCGCAGTGGTTCAAGGAAGCGAAGGAGAATCATCCGGAGGCAGGAATATACTGTGAGATATCAGATTGTCTGACATTGATTAGCCAGTATGATGGAGCAAAGATACAACAGACAGAAAAAACATATGAAGAATACAAAAAGCTATGGAAGCAAATAAATGAGCTATATGCAAAATCAGAGAATTTTGACAGCTTAGACGCAAAGATTCAGGTATGGAATGAGATAGATGATATAGTTGACACAAATATCACATCATTTATAGCAGTGACAGATAAGGATAAAGTTATGGATTTATTACAGACAATAAAGGACAAAACAGAAAAGCTGGATAAATCCATAATGCGCGAGCAAATAACAGGATTGCAGGATAATATAGACAAAACAATTGAGAAGGCACAGAGCGTGAAGGAGGAAAACAAAGATGACTTATAATCAGTACAGGATGATATTTTACGTATCCTTCACCGCATTTTCCATAATGCTTATAGCTTCAATAGTCATACTTATAGTGCTTGAAATACCTAAGGTCATAGGTGCACTTACCGGAAAATCTGCCCGGAAAGGAATTGCAGCAATTGTACAAAAGCAGACAGCGGGACATATTGACATAACATCGTCCGGTCCGATAGCACCGTCATATAACCTGGCAGGGGAGAATAAGAAAAAGCCGGGATATACACAAAATATAGATGAAACTACTGTGCTGGATGCACCGACAGAAGTATTGCAGGATGAAACCACAGTATTGGAAGATATAACCGAAAAGCTGCAAAAAATCCAATATCAGGTTCGAAGTAACAAAGAAAATAGAATTTTTACATACGACAGAATGTATCTCATAAGGAATGGAAAATAGCGAATGTCTAAATTAAAAGTAAGCATAAAAAAATTCGACCGTTACTGCCATGATGAAGGCAGGACGAAAGGAAAGAATAAATGAAACCGAACTAAGCCAGCTAGCCAGAATAAAACCATGTGGAATCATGCATGTGACAAAAACAAAAAAAGACAGTGTCATATATACGTGCCCTGCAAATATAAATCTTACCGATAGATTGAAAAAAGCCATAAGCAAATATGATTTCTTTTTCATGATTGAGCAGATAGTAATAATGGTTGAGGATGTATACAATAACGGACTGAACGTAAACAGTGTTCGTTTTAATATGGATGACGTATACATAAACGAGATGACAAAAGAGATGTACTTTATATATTTTCCGATAGTAGGAGGACAGGAAAGTGCAGATATTGTCGGGTTTATAGAAAACATAATTTATACAATGACACCTGTTATCAATGAGGATACGAATTATATATCCAGATTTATGTATTATGTAAGAAGCTTCCATGGCTTCAACGGCAATGCAATAGAAAAATATATCTCACGCGAAGAGCGTGCAGTTGTGAACGTGCTGAAAAACAAAGCAGTGACAATGCAGCAGACAATGCAGCAACAGATAATGCAGCAACAGACAATGCAGCAACAGACAATGCAGCAACAGATAATGCAGCAGGTAATGCAGGGCAGCATGGATGGAACTACAGTGTTGTCAGATGATGGCATATCCGTACAACAGATACAGCAGATGCAACCGGTGAACTATCATTTTGCAAGTCTTACAAGGCAGGTAACAGGTGAAAAGATAGAGCTTGGCAAACCATCGTTTGTGCTGGGAAAGAATCCGGAAAAGTCAGATTATGCGGTAGCAGACAATACGAATATCAGCAGGGTGCATGCAGTGATAACCATGCGAAACGGACGTTATTATGTAATGGACCAAAATTCTACCAATGGCACATTTATCAATGGAAGGATAATAAAGGCGGGGCAGGAAACAGAGATATTACCGGGAGACTGTCTGATGTTAGCTAATGAGGAATTTATATTTAATGAATAGCTTTAAATATAAAAGGTGAGGAGAATAATACTATTATGGAACTAAAAGAATTAAGTCGCAGAATATCAAGGTACCGGGCAAATGTAGAAAATCTGCAGCTTGAGAAAAACAGGCTGCTTAATGAAATAGATGCTTTGGATCAGGAAGCATTGAAAATAAAGGAATATAAATGGCAGGCGCAAAACCGGTTTAAATGCAGAGTTGATAATATAGCCGGCATGGACAGATATAGCAGTCGTAATATAACAAATCTGAAGGGCAGGCTTAAGAGTATTAATTCATTAAACGACGGAAATCGTATGTAGCCAATGCGATGAATGCTATAGATTCAATGCTGAGAGATGTAGAGAATGCAATCGGGAGCAGAAATGACAGGATATATGAAATAAATCAGCAGCTGTGTACATATGAGGACAATATAGAGCAGCTGAGAATGAAAAAAAGAAGAATGGAGAGTAAGTAATGGGACAGTACAATTTAATGTTTGAGCAGGAGGAATTTACAGAACTTGTGCGTTTATACTCAGAACTTGCAAAGATTGCAGATAGACAGATGAACGAATATCAGATGATACTTGATATTATAAACACAAATGCGGTTATAAGCGGTGAATTGCACGATAAGCTGGAAGTGTACGAGGATGCTGTTCATACATATCAGAGTATACTGGGAGAATCCTTCAGGGAAATATCAAAAAAGCTTAATGAATTTGTGAGAGATGTAGATGAGGCAGATGGAGATATATATGGTATAGGAACATATGAAGCGTATTAGAAGGAGGGGTGACGCATAATGAAATTTAAGGATTTTACGCAGGAAGCATACGATGACATACAAAGCTATATGGGAGGAGAAGAACAGTGGGAGGAAATAAACAAAACCTACGGTGTAGTGGAAACCAAAGGTATATTTCAATATGATTATGAATCACAGCTAAGAAACGCGGCAACAGAATATCAGAGACAAAATGAAGAGGCAAGCAATAGTGTAAGAAGGATGTTTGATAATGTAAATGGAGTGGATGATCTATATGCAGCCAGGTTTCGGGACGAATATATGGATTTGGAAAGATTCAGCACTGCAATTAAAGAACTGGCAGCTCTGATTAATGTAAGATCCGTTGAGAATATATATACGATGGATTGCCAGACATTGAAAACAAAAGCTGGTAATATACAGGCAAAAGTGGACTCGAAGATAACAGAGTATTATAAAGAGCGATTCTATTCAGTGGATTCTAATGGAAAGACAGTTATGAACTGGGACGAAATAAACTATGAGATGCGGAAGGAATTTGTACCAGATGCAGAGCTGCAGGCACTTGTATCAGTATTTCCAAAGCTGTCCACAGATGATGAGGAAGAAACCATAGCAAATATAGAGAACATGCTGCGCGCAGGTTATGGAAACGCCAAGGATGATGAGTGGATAGATAATGCAGATCTGGAAGACCCTAAGTATTACAGTGTGAGTGTCACGAATACATTTAAGAGGGCGGTAGATATATATAAGACAAGTATGGATATAATTGACTATTACAGCGAAAAATGTGCATACAGAAACGACGAGATTAGTGATGAAGCGCTTGAAGAGATGAAAGAGCAGTACAGAGTGTCATCCCTGTTTAAAGCAATGGTTGATAGCTACCCGACAATAGGAGTTGCATATAATGGAAAAAACGATGGATTTACAATACATTCCGATAAAGAGAAAAATGTGACCGTATCCGTATGCCTGAAAGAGCTGCCGTTTGATGTAAGCATATGCAAGATTACAGACAGCAATGACAGGGAGATATTGGACAAATATTATAACGTCAAGGTAACAAATGGAACTATTAATGAAAAAGTAGGAAAAGAAAATGAGAAGGTCAATCAGATAGATGCGTATGGAATGGTAGATAATCAGATTGTAAGCCATGTACTTCCACACGGCATGATTGAGAATACAAAGCAGAATCTTGAAAATCAAAAGGAGAGGAAAAGACTGAATGCAGAGTAATTTTTTGATGTAACAAGTAATACTTTAAAAGGTAAGATTATTGATGAAGCTATAGGCCTTTCAGCGGTAATAATAAATGAAACCGTAGGAGATAAGATTAACAAGGCTAACGCAGCAATAAATTATTTGAATGACTTAAATGCAGCATATGATGAAAATAATGAAAATGTACAAAATAATGCAGAAATTGATGAAGCAAAAGACAGACTGACAGAAACAGACTTTACATGTCAGGACATGATAGAAGATGCCAATTATTTTGGCATGGATATGGAGATAACCAGGGTAGGTGACACCTATATCTGTGATAATATCACGACGGATGTGGAGAAAGTGACGAAGATGGTGGATGCATATAATGCACAGGCAGAGCCGAAACAGCAGGTAAGTATTAAGGACTTAAAAGACTATGCTAAGGGAGCAGGTAATAAAAAATCAGAGAGAGGATGACGAAAGTTATAAGGCTTTGTGTAACAGAGTAAAGGAATATATGAAGTACATTTTGGAAAATTGAGATAACAATAAATAGGCATGAATGCAACGCAGACGGAAAGGAAAATTTATTATGAAGAAAGCAATATCAGTTCT
>ENA-OQEL01000076-OQEL01000076.1-human-gut-metagenome-genome-assembly--contig:-NODE-76-length-36940-cov-3.727678_pt1 | contig 36940 bp, 39 predicted proteins | sample MGYA00242796_ERZ504637 | MGnify/ENA primary metagenome ERZ504637 (study PRJEB26092, sample SAMD00036306) | human gut metagenome | host: Homo sapiens | study: EMG produced TPA metagenomics assembly of... | reverse complement strand
TACCGTCAACATTTTTGAGCGATAAAAACACAACAGGCCATTGATTCATCCATTTCTCACATAAATTCTTTTGGTGTGAAATTTCGAGGCCATCGAATAGTTTTTTTGAGTCTTTGCGGATGTCAAAAAAAACTCTCCAGCATGCTCATGCCAAGCGTTTTTCCGAAACGTCGGGGTCGTGTAATTAATGTCACTTCTGCTGATGATCTCACAAGTTCTGCAATCAGACCTGTTTTGTCAATGTAGTAAAATCCACCATTACGGATTTTTTCGAAATTTGAGATGCCAACGGGAATACTTAATTTGCTCATTTCGGTCATTCCTTTCTTGTCAAACACGCGCCAGAGACTATGCATGCTGGCTTTTTAGACATAGTATCAAAACTTATGTATATGTTACCATAAAACAAGGCATGTATCAATTGAGCAAAATCAGTTATTCTTTTATTAGCAGACCTTGTTCACATCCACCCGGTCAATCATAATATTCAGAATTTCCGTATCGGTATCTTTCATGCCGACTCTTCCGATATATCCCATACTTTTAATCGTATCTTCCACATCTTCCCGAACAATACCTTCGCCCGGCTGAAAACTTCTGTGATGCTGGCCCATGTAGTGGGCGAGAATAGCAGCGTCAACAGCGGATGCGATTTTCGCTGCGCAGGAGGATTTTGCCCCGTCACAGACAATACCGCCGACGTTTCCAATGGTATTGACGATCGTCAGGCTAACATCCTCATAGGATCCGCCGGAAAGATAGGTAATGGCGGCGCCGGCTCCACAGCCTGCGCTGACAGCGCCGCAGTAAGCGGAAAGACTTCCAATATATTTTTTCTGATGAACCGCGATCAGGTTGCTGACAACGAGTGCACGGTACAGTTTTTCCTGGGAAACCTTCCATTCTCTTGCAAATTCGATGACAGGAAGGGAAACGGTCATGCCCTGGTTTCCGCTGCCGGAATTGATGACAACCGGAAGGGAGCAGCCGCTCATACGCGCATCGGATCCGGCTGCTGCATGGGCGCGGGCGCGGATTTTTACGTCATCGCCGTACTCATTCAGCAGAGTGCGGCCGACCTGTGCACCGTAAGCGTGGCGGAGACCTTCGTCAGAAATCGCAGAGTTCATGGTGATCTGGCGGTCGAGGATTTCTTTGACATCTTCGATCTTCACAGTATCGGCGAATTCGAGAATATCCTTGACGTTCAGCACACTTTTATCAACGTATTCAGGGGAATCTTCATGAGCCGCAATTTGATAAAGTATCTCACCATCTTTTACGATGCGTGAAATCAGGGTATGACGGTTTACAATCGTTACCTCCGCGCTGTGCTCTCCGGCAATGACTTTTGCAACAATGTAAAGATTCTCTACGCCTTCTTTTAAAGTACAGGTACAGAATCCCTGCTGTACCAGTTCTTTTGTCTTTTCAATATCTGCCTCGGTCACATCTTCAAGTACTTCAAGCTCGCGTTCGGCACAGCCTCCGACGACGCCAAGCGTTGCCGCAACATCAATGCCCTTCAGACCGTTGGAATTTGGAACTTTAACACCCTTTACGTTTTTGATGATGTTTCCACTGCAGCAAAGCTCAATCGATTCTGGCATCTCTCCGAGCACTTCGCGTGCTTTGGCTGCCGCATAGGCGATGGCAATCGGCTCTGTACAGCCAAGCGCCGGAACAAGCTCGTTCTTTAAAATCTTTACATAACTGTCATATAATTTCTGATCCATGAAAATTCTCCTGTGTAGTTTTTTCTATTGTTCGTAAGTGGTAAATCTTGTATCTGCTCTGATTATACTATTGATATATCACTGATAATATTAGATGTCAAGCAGAGAATTGCAATATGTAGAGAAATACCGTGAAAAACAGGAATCCATAAGACTTTTCTCAGATTAAATTGTATTTCCTTTCAAAGTGTCCTATACTGAAAAGTAGCAAAAATACACATCACGCTTTCATTTGGAGGATTTTTATGCAGAAGATTACGTTTCGAAAATTAGCTGGAGAAAAATATATTTACCCGGAAATGCAGGGACACTTTATCGAGTTTCTTGGCTCCTGTATTTATGATGGAATCTGGGTTGGAGAGGATTCGGAAATTCCGAATTATCATGGAATCCGAAAAGACCTTGTGGATGCATTTCAGAAGCTGCACCCGCCGGTGATCCGCTGGCCGGGCGGATGCTTTGCGGATGTGTATCACTGGCGGAATGGTATTGGCCCGCGGGAGCAGCGGCCGGTTACATACAATGAAAACTTCGGTACTTTCGAGACGGATCCCAATCAGTTCGGTACACACGAGATGATGGAATTTTGCGAGATGATCGGCGCGAAGCCATGGTTTAATATCAATATGATGACCGGCTCTCCATCCGAGATGCGAGAGTGGATGGAGTACTGTAACCGCAAAGAGCCGACGGCACTTTCGCAGGAACGAAAAACAAACGGCCATGAAAAACCGTTCGAGATTGAATACTGGGGTATCGGAAATGAAGTATGGGACGGCGGTGGAAAAATGACGCCGCAGATGTATGCGAACGAATACCGGAAATTCAGTTCCTCCTGTCCGTCGTTTGGAGGCGGCGATCAGGCATTTTCCATGAAATGCATCGCCAGCGGCCCGGATGGAAATAAGCCGAAAGAACGTGCTGCGTGGACGAAAGACTTTTTTAAGGAGATGGGAAAATACCGTATGCCATCGCTTTACGGCTATGATCTCCATTTTTACAACTGGAATCTGAAACAGCTTCAGACAGAGAAAAAGTTTGATGAAAAACAGTGGTATGATGTGATCAATGGATGCAAAGAGCTGGAAAATGTCATTCACGAGCAGCGCCGCCTGATAGACGCTGGTCTTGAGGCACTTCCGAAACCGGAGGGTCCGTTCCAGGCGGCACCGAGAAAATGTGAACTGATTGTCGGTGAGTGGGGCAACTGGCACAGCAGTGCATTTAATGCGCGCCCGGCGCTGTATCAGCAGTGTACGATGCGCGATGCCGTTACAACTGCACTGACGCTCGACATCTTCCACCGCAATACCGGGGATGTGCGCATGGCATGTGTAGCACAGTCTGTCAATGTCCTGAATTCCCTGTTCCTGACGGATGGTGAGCATTGTATTCTGACACCAAACTACGATGTGTTCGATATGTATCAGGTGCATCAGGGTGCGTATACGCTTGGCTTTGAGGAAAAGAACAAAGATCCTGAGGTCTGCATCTTTGCTTCGATCAAAAATGATGATATCTACGTCAACCTCGTAAATACAAGCTACAGCGAATCAAAGAAAATCGAATTGAAATTCAAACAGTATCCGGAATTTGTTGAGGCCAAAACACTGTACTCCAAAGATCCGCAGAACTACAACGATGCGAAACATCCGAACCGAGTCCGCTGCAAAGAAGGAAAAGCACCTGCACGGGAAAAAGACTCCTTCCAGATTGCACTGCCGGCGGCTTCGGTCAGCGTTTATCATTTCAGAAAAACAGAAACAGAAAAGTAATACATACAAAACGGGCCGCCCCGGGGAAAAGGATTGTTCCCACAGGGCGGCTCATTTCTATTACAAAAATAATTCAATCACAAACACCACGGCACAGCATGCCACCGAAACCTGAAACAGGCTTGCACCGAACCATGCGGCTGCGATGCCGACGACAAGCGCGAGTGCGCCGGAAACAGGGCTCTGTGTTGCATGGACAATCGCCGGGAAGGTCATGACTGACAGCGTCACGTATGGAACGTAGTACAGAAACGACTGAATAAACTGATTTTTAATCGGCTTCCGAATCAGCGTCAGCGGCAGAATCCGGATTGTGTAGGAAACCAGAGCCATGACGGCGATATAGATATAATTATTGTACATCAGCATTTTCCTCCTCTGTCTTTACCGGGAACATGATAGCTCCGGCGCAGGAAATCAGAACGGTGAGCAGAATCGTTCTGGTTCCGTCGGAGAGAGTGGAGATGCCCGGGAGATAGCTGCAGATAAAGCTTAAGAAAAAGCTGACGGCAACAAGACCCGCTACCACACGGCTCTTTCTCGCCGGGGGAATGATGATCGCAAGGAACATGCCATACAGCGCCACACTTAAGGCACTGACAGCGCGCAGCGGCAGCAGATTTCCGGCAATAATGCCAAGAGCCGTGCCGATCGACCACGCGGGAGCAGCGACGAGAATGGCACCGTATGTATAATATGGATTCAGCCAGCCCGGGCGCGCGATTGTGATGCCAAACAGTTCATCCGTTACATCGTAACCAATGAGAAAACGGTGGAAAAACGGCGTGTCCGGTGAAAAACGCTGGGCAAGCGCACAGCTCATCAGAAGATACCGCGCATTGGCGATGAGCGTAATGATAGCGACCTGCAGATAGCCTGCGTTGGCGGCAATCAGTGTAAAGGCAGCGTATTCTCCGGCGGAAGCATTGTTGAAAAGACTGGCGAGAAAGCCCTGAAAAGGACTAAGACCTGCCTTACGCGCTGCAATGCCGAGCGAAAACGAGACCGCAAAATAGCCAAGCCCGATCGGAATGCCATCGCGGATTCCGTTGACCAGAACCTGGCGGGAAAATGAATAAGATCTTTGTGAACTCATAAAAAGCTACTTCCTTTTCCTTCGCAGAAGCTAGAGCATGTCTGAAAAATCATTTCCGCAATCTGCAAGCCCCACTTTATGGTATATTTTGCCCTCATTCGGTTGCCGTAGCCCGCTACGCCGCCCTCATTCGGACAAAATCTCCCACAAACTGGGACTCGCAGCTTGCGAAAAGCCTTTTTCAGACACGCTCTAGAGCGTGTTTGAGAAAATTTTCCGTAATCTGAGATTCGCAGCTTACGAAAAGTTTTTTTCAGACATGCTCTGGCATCTGGCAAAAATGTTGGGGTCAAGAGATCAAAAATCCTCTTGCAAGCGAGCTTGCACCGGCTTTTTGATCTTTTGCCCTGATATCTGATGAAAATTATAGCAAGTTTCGACAGGTTCGTAAACTCTTATTTTGTTCTTGTTCGTTTCACGCAGCCACTGCTTACGCCTGCGTTTCTAAGTCTGTTGAACTGAATTGTATAAAATTATGTACAAAAACAGAAGATAACGCTTGAAAATAGAAGAAAAATCCATTAATATCTATGTATACAAAAAACATTACCGAAGGTGGTGCCTACGATGAAACTGCGTGCGCTTGCAAAAATAAATCTTGGTCTTGATGTGACCGGAAAAAGAGAGGATGGTTACCATGAAGTCCGCATGGTAATGCAGACGATCCAGATGTACGATCAGCTGGAAATAAAGGAGAGCAAAGAACCCGGAATAAGGCTTACAACCAATCTGCCGTTCCTTCCGTGTAATGACGGAAATCTCGTATACAAAGCGGCAAAGATTCTGATGGATGAATTCGATATCCGTCAGGGTGTCGATATGAACCTGACAAAATTTATCCCGGTAGCGGCCGGCATGGCGGGCGGAAGCTCGGATGCGGCAGCAGCACTGGTAGGAATTAACCGCATGTTTCAGCTTGGTCTGACAAAACGCCAGCTGATGGAGCGGGGTGTGCAGATCGGAGCGGATGTTCCGTACTGTGTGATGCGCGGTACGGCGCTGGCAGAAGGAATCGGCGAAAAGCTGACATCCCTTCCCGGCGTACCGATGTGCTACGTGCTGATCGGAAAACCGGGTATCAATGTTTCGACGAAATTTGTCTATGGAAACCTGCATCTTGACGAGGTGACGGAGCATCCGGATATCGACGGCATGGTAGAGGCGATCCGAAATCATGACCTGTACGGCATCACGGACCGCATGGGAAATGTGCTGGAATCCGTGACGTGTCCGGCGTATCCGGTGATCGATGAGATCAAGGCACAGATGATGAAAAACGGTGCGGTCAATGCGATGATGAGCGGCAGCGGCCCGACCGTATTCGGCATTTTCGACGATCCGGACAAGGCAGAATTTGCCCGCGCTCAGTTAAAAATAAGCGGACTGTCGAAACAGACATTCCTGACTACAGTATCAAAACCGGGAGGTACAAAGTATGGTAAAAAATGAGTTAGACCTGCAGATGGAGGATTATCAGTACCTTCCGCTCCGTGATGTCGTGTTCCGCACGCTGCGCCAGGCGATTCTGCGCGGGGAGTTAAAGCCGGGAGAGCGGCTTATGGAAATCCGGCTGGCAAATCAGCTTGGCGTTTCACGTACGCCGATCCGTGAAGCGATTCGCATGCTGGAATTGGATGGCCTTGTAATCATGGTGCCGCGAAAGGGTGCACAGGTGGCGCAGATCACGGAAAAAGATCTGAACGATGTGCTGGAGGTGCGGCTCGGACTCGAGGAGCTGGCGGTAAAACTGGCGTGTCAGCGGATTACAGAGAGCGAACTGCAGAAGCTTTATCAGGCATCGCGCAGCTTTGAACAAATGCTGGAGACAACAGAGACGGATGATCTGCAGAAGCTTGCACAGGCAGATGTGGCATTCCATGATGTGATTTATCAGGCGACGAACAACGAGCGCCTGATTCAGCTGCTGAACAATCTGCGGGAGCAAATGTACCGTTACCGGATTGAATATTTAAAGGATGTAAAATCCCGACGTTCCCTGGTCGAGGAGCACGATGCCCTCTATGAACGTATGAAAAATCGGGATCTTGCAGGCGCACAGAAGATGATCCGCGAGCATATCGAGCGACAGCAGGAGAGTATTATGCAGACCGTACATCACCAGAGCATGACGGGTGTAGAAGAAAAATAAAAGCGTATAAAATTTCGAAAAAGGAACATTCTGTTACAGAGTAAAAAAATCGTGACAGAATGTTTTTTATGGAATTTTGCAGAGTATATTTCTCCAGATGGTTTTTCGGAAGCTTTCAAAAGGAGGAGAAGGAGGGACGCAGGCATGGAAAAAGAGAAGACGCAGATTTCACTCACACTGGCGGAAAATGAAAGCGTGATCCGTACATGGTGTGAAAATTGCGATGATATTCAGATCCGCCCGATGAAACTCGGCAAAACGGGCGGAACCGGTGCGCTGCTGATCTACGTAGAAGTGGCGGTGAGCTGCGTTATGTTGAAGGATTCCGTGATCGGGAAGCTGTTGAACCGTCTGATGGAGGTTCCCGAGGCAGATATCCCGGGGGTTCTCTCGGAAAATCAGCTCGGAATTTCGGACGCACTGGAATTTGACACTATGGAAGCTGCGTTCGCTTCCATGCTTGCGGGAAATGCAATTCTTTTGTGGATCATTATGACCGTGCAGTCAAGATCGGATCGAAGGGTTATCCAAAATTTAGGAGTGCAAAAAGCGGAGTCCGAAAAAGTGCTGCGCGGCTCTAACGAAGGTTTTTCCGACTCTGTCAAAACCAACACGGCACTCGTCCGCAAGCGTCTGCGGACCACCGATCTGAAAGTGGAGGAGATACATTTTGGTGCGCGTTCTGATACGGTTCTGGCTCTGGTGTATGAGAAAGAGCTGATTTATCCGAAATTTCTGGAAGAGGTAAAACAGCAGATTGCCGGCTGGGAGGTGGACGGCGTTTTTGACAGCGGCATGGTCGAGCAGCTCTGCGAACCGCAGTGGAAATCGCCGTTCCCGCGCTTCGAGACGACCGAACGGCCGGACCGCGCGGCGATGGAGATTCTGGACGGAAGAATCCTGCTTTTATGTGATAATTCCCCGGTCGGGATTCTCTTCCCGGCATCATTTGACAGCTTTTTAAAGGTCAGTGAGGACCGGTATCATCATTTTCTGATCGTCTCATTTGAGCGGCTGCTGCGGTATGCGGCGGTCTTTCTCGCCCTGTGGATTTCGGGCGGATACCTGGCTGTCACGGGCTTTCACACGCAGGTGCTTCCGACCAAACTCCTGCTGGCGTTCGCCGAAGCGCGGAAAGGCGTTCCGTTCCCCGGCATTCTGGAAATTCTTCTGATGGAATTTGCTTTTGAACTGATCCGCGAGGCCGGTGTGCGCATGCCGGGGCCGCTTGGCGGGACGATCGGAATTGTGGGCGGGCTGATCATCGGAGATGCAGCGGTTTCCGCCAATCTGGTAAGCCCGATGACCGTCGTTGTGGTTGCGGTTTCGGCGCTCTGTTCGCTGGCGATTCCGAACGAAGAGTTCGGTGCGCCGTTCCGGCTGCTGAAATTCGGCTTCATTTTGCTCGGCGGATGGCTCGGCATTTTCGGCATGGCGCTCGGCACGTTTCTTCTCGCGGGTCATCTCGCCGGGCTTACGAGTTTTGGCATTCCCTATCTGATGCCGTTCGTCGGGAAAGGACTTGCGGGCTACCATGCGCCGAAGGATTCCGTATGGCGGCCGCCGCTGCATCAGATGCGGGAGCGGCCGGTCTTTACAAAGCGCAATCAGAGAGTGCGGCTGCGGAAAAACAGAAAAGCTGCGGAGCCGGAAGAAAAACAGGAAAGGGGAGAGTGACGCATGTTTTCGGAAAATGACAGAATTTCACAGCGCCAGATGGAACGCCAGATCGTGCTCGTTCTGCTCTGCCCGGCGTTCTGGCAGCTCGCGGCGTACGGCGCATCGGACGGCCTGCCCGGTATGGCAGGGATTTTCGTTGGATATGGGCTGCTGGCGGTGTGGTGCATTTATCTCGTGCGCCTTGGCGGGCTTTACTGCCGCCTGGAAAGCGTGATGGGAAAGGCTGGGAAACTCCTTCTGGCAGTGATGCATCTGTGTTATCTGCTTTTTCTCGGCGGAACACTGCTTCGCAGAATGGCGGAGCTTGCCGCCGCGTATCTGACAGCGGGTGTACCGCAGGAGCTCTGCGGACTGTTTCTGCTCGCGGCGGCCGGGTTTGGTGTCGGCAGTGAAGTACAGAAAAGAGGACGGCTGGCGGAAGCACTCTATCCGTGGATTGTGGGCGGGATTTTGATTCTGCTTCTGCTGACGGTTCCGCAGATGCATTTTTCCTCGTTTGAGGATGCCTGGGAGACAGCAAAGTCTGTTGAAATTGTGGATAACGGAATACTTTTTGGGTGGAATGTGTGGAGAACACTGGAAAATGGAACACCGATTGCGCTGCTGCCGTTTTTACTGGGGCATGTGCAGAAAGAGCACAGGAGTGTCATTCTTCCGGTGACGCAGAGTATCTGGAAAACGGGGCTTCTTGTAATTGCAGGAAGCATGGCGCTGCTCGGCGTTTTCGGCCGGCGCGGCACGGCTGCGGCGCAGGACCCGCTCTTACTGTTAATGGCAGGAACGAGCCTGCCGGGTGGATTTCTGGAGCGGTTTGATATTCTGTGGATGGCATTTCTTTTGATGGGACTGCTGTTCACACTGGGAAGTCTGCTGTTTTACGTATCGCTGATCGGAGAGAAGACGGGACTGTGGAAACCGCAGAATCTCTATGTACGGATCGGTACAGTGTTTTTTATATGGCTGCTGTCATGCGCGGAAAGCGGCTGGTCGGTCCGATACGGTTACTTTCCGTTTTTCCTTGCCATCACGGTGCTGCTCGGCTTCTGCCAGAAGCATATGAAAAAACTGCGGCTTGTGTGTCTGGCGCTGGGCAGTATGATTTTCCTGTCATCCTGCGGGGCAGTAGAGCCGGAAAAGCGGCTGTATCCACTGGCGGTTGCCTTTGATTATGTGTCGGAAGAGGCGACTGCGCCGGAAAACAGTGAAACTGGGGAAGAAACCGGGACGGCGGTCAGTGAGAGCGGCGGAGAAAAGGAGACGGCTGGCGGTAAATGGCGCGTCTGGTATGCGCCTGCGAATCTTGCGGTGGTGACCGGCCAGGGAAAGGATGAGCAGGAGGAGGGAACCGACGAGGACCCCGCATCGCTGTTCTTTGAAGCGGAGACGTTTGAGGAGATTGCGCAGCAATATGACAGCACAGAGGAATATGATCTCGACACCGGACACGTCCAGGCGATTGTATTTTCCGATGCACTGCTCAGTGACCGGGGACGGATGGAAGAACTGTTGAAGTACCTGGAACAGGACCGTGCGCTTGGGCACAGTGCCTATCTGTTTCACGCAGAAAAACCAGAAGATATCATGGAGCAGAACGGAAAACAGGTGGAGTCCGCCGGTGAGTACCTGTGCGGAATTTATGACAACCGGGTGAAAAGAAAAGAGGCGGTGACACTGGCGGACTTGTGCTATGCGTGGGAAAACGAAAGGAGCATTCTGTGGATTCCGAAAGCGCCGTAAAAGGTTTAAAGTGTATGGAATATCGGAGCGGGTAGTGAGTGTCTGTGTATAAAAGTTTTGAAATCCGGCAAAACTGGAAAAAACAGGAGGCAGCATATGAATGAGAAAAAAGTACAGAGCCGGAAACGGAATCAAAATCAGACACAGAAGAAATCCAGGGACAGGCAGGCGCGGCCCCGAAATACATTTGGGAACCAGCATAGAAGTCAATTCCAGGCGGCATTTCAAATTTTCTGCCGCCGCTGGCTCCCCGTCTGCATTGCGGCGCTGATCCTTTCCGGAACCGCCAATCTTCTCCGCGAGTCCCGTCTGCAGCAGGAAGTCGCTGCAAAGATCGTGCGCTTTCACGTAAGAGCCAACAGCGACTGCGCCTCCGACCAGCAGATCAAGCTTCAGGTACGCGATGCCGTTGCCGAAGAACTGCAGACGATCCTGCACGGAGCTGAAACAAAAGCAGAAACCGAAGAAATCCTGCGTGAAAACGAGCCTTCCATCCGTGCCGCCGCCCTTCAGACGCTGCGCGCAGGAGGCAGTACTGACGATATCACCGTAACGTACGGAAAAGCCAGTTTTGAGGAAAAAGAAACGGGCAATTATATTCTCCCCGCCGGAACGTACGACGCTCTTCAGATCAACATCGGCAGAGCCAAAGGGCACAACTGGTGGTGCATGCTGTACCCGTCCATCTGCTTTTCGGATGCCCTGCGCCCCGTAAACGAGGACGGCGAAAGTGCAGAAAAAGTCGAAAAAAGCCGGATTCCGCTGCAGAATCTGTTGAGTGACGCCGCCTACCGCGAAATCCTGAAAAAGTGACTGGATTTCGTTCCGGTTTTTCTGGCGTTAAGCGGATTTTCGAAAGACTTTCAAGAGAAATGATTGCAATATTCCTCCATTCGGGTTAAAATAATGTATCAGCGACCTATTTTAACCAGGGTCGTGAAATGAAAAAAGAAATGTAAAAATTCAGATATATTAAATATAGAAATGAACCCCATTCGGCATGACAGAAAAGTAATGCCGGATGAAAAATGGAGGAAAGTATGAAAGCAGACAGACAGGCGCCGATCGGCGTCTTTGATTCCGGTGTCGGCGGACTGACCGTAGTGCGTGAGATTATGCGAAACCTGCCCGACGAACGAATCGTATATTTTGGAGATACCGCGCGTGTGCCGTACGGTTCCAAATCGAAAAATACCGTCATCCGTTATTCCCGCCAGATCGTACACTTTCTGGAAACCCAGCAGGTCAAGGCAATCGTCATCGCCTGCAACACCGCAAGTGCGCTGGCACTCGATACGATCGAAAAAGAGATTGATCTCCCGATCATCGGCGTGGTAAAACCGGGCGCACAGATGGCCGTCGAGACGACGCAGAACAAGCGTGTCGGCGTCATCGCAACCGAGAGCACTATTCAGAGCGGCCTCTACCAGCAGCTTATTACCGAGGCAGATCCGGCGATCACCGTTTACGGAAAACCGTGTCCGCTGTTCGTGCCGCTCGTGGAAGAGGGCTGGACAAAAGATCCGATCACCGAGGAAGTGGCGCGCCGCTATCTGGCAGAGATTCTGGATAAAGACATCGACACGCTGATTATGGGATGCACCCACTATCCGCTGCTGCGTTCTCTGCTGCGGAAAGTAGTCGGAGAAAAAGTAACACTCGTCAACCCGGCATACGAAACCTCACAGGCACTGTGCAGACTGCTGCGGGAGCTGGATCTGGAGAATCCGGGAAACGATGAGCTGGGCCGTCAGAAATACCAGTTCTTCGCAAGCGACGGCGTGGAGCGGTTCAATGCCTTCGCACATTCCGTTCTGCCGGAGCAGATCAGCGATACGAAACAGGTACAGATTGAAAACTATTAAAAACGACATACAGAAAAGAGAGAGGAACACCAGAAAAGGATGGAAAAAGACGTACTCATCAGCATCCGCGGACTGCAGTATCTGATGGATGAGGAATCCGGCGAACAAGAACCGGTGGAGGTTATGACGACGGGTTCGTACTACAAGAAAAATGGCCATCACTTTCTGATCTACGACGAGGCAACCGAAGGCTTTGACATGATGACGCACAACATGATCAAATTTACGGAAAACGCCCTCGAGGTGCGCAAGCGCGGCCTCATTGATGTCCATATGATTTTTGAGGAGGATAAAAAGAACATTTCGTTTTATCACACGCCATATGGCATGATCAACATGGGAGTTGCGGCGACGAAGGTCAGAATGAAAGAGACGCCGGATCAGATTTTACTGAAGGCAGAATACGCGCTCGACATCAACGGACAGCTACGTGGGGGACTGCGTAATCGATATCGAGGTAAGACCGCGGGAAGGCGGAAAACTGAATTTATAAAAAAATACCCGGGAAGAATGAAAATCATTCAACTCGGGTATTTTCGCGAGCAACGAGCCAAAGTCCGGGCTTGCACGAGACCTTGGCGACTGCCGCGAAAGCAAAAAGAAACACGCAAAGCGTGTTTCTTTTTGCTTCAGATGAAATTTTATTTTCCCTCGCCGCCCGTGCCTTGCGGAGCATTTTCTGCCAGAAGCCGTTTTTCTTTGCCGGCTGCTCTAAAGAACCGCGGATGCCGCGAACTCCGGTGATATAGATACCGCTTACGGTAGCCTTGACTTCTTTTTTACCGGGATCTGATCGAAGATAGCAGCGTCGCAGATCAGGGTCATGATTCTCGGACCGACTTTTGCTTTGACGATCGGCAGTTTTGCACGACGCATCATTTTCGGTGTCTGGTCGATGACCATCTGTGGAAGTCCGGAATCTTTCATGCGAAGCTTTTTCTTATCTATGATCAACATGGAGACAGTCTGTTTCATGGCCTCCATTTGTTCCTGCTGTGCGGCCTGTTTTGTCTGTGCTTTTTTTACCGAAGTAATACAGCAGACCAAGGATGACAGCGATGACAGCTAATACGATTAATACGATAATCCAGGGTTTCATCCCTCTATTCCTCCTCTGCAAAAAATAATGTGGGCATCGGAACATACAATGCCAGTCTATGAACATTCTAACATTGATTTCGGCAAAACGCAAACACATTTTAGCGCAATCCAGGCGATTTTACGGTCGAAAATCATAAGAATTTCTAAAATCGGAGCCCCAGCCTTTTTTTTACCAGACAAGTATGGTAAAATGAGATTTACAACGCGCCGGGAACGGCGTAGTATGGAGGAAAATTCAAGAATGAAAAGAAAAGCAGCAGTCATGCTTCTGCTCATGACACTGGGAGCAGCCAGTGTGAGCGGATGTGGAAAAAACAATACAACAAGCAGCAGTTCCGTATCAAGCGCAAGCAGCACAAGCGCTTCCTCAGCATCCGATGCGTCGAGCGCAGGCAGCACATCGTCCGACAGCACAGCTTCTGAGGAATACGCTTCCCCGAGTGATGTAGACGGGATTCCGGTTGTCGATGAGGAAGTTGATCCGGCAGAGTGTGTAACGCTTGGAGATTACAAAAAGCTGACACTGGAAAAGAAAGTAGAGCAGGTAACGGATGATGACGTACAGACGGCCATTATGGCAGAGACAGCTGTCACCATGGACGATCCGGATGCCACCGTACAAAAAGGCGACACCGCCGATATTGCCTATGTTGGAAAAGTTGACGGCAAGGAGTTTGACGGCGGAAGCAGTGATTCCTACAATCTGGTGATTGGTTCCGGAACCTTCATCGATGGATTTGAAGATGGTGTCGTTGGAATGAAAACGGGGGAGACAAAGGATCTGAACCTGAAATTCCCGGACAGCTATCAGAGTACCGATCTGGCAGGAAAAGACGTTGTGTTTACCGTTACGGTAAATGCGTTTACCCGCCCGGCAGAAAACATTGACGGATGGGAGCTCGATGATGCATGGGTAGCAAAAAATACAGATTACAGTACTGTGGAGGAATACCGTGCCGGAAAACGCGCAGAGCTGGAGGCTGCAAATGAGACGACAGCGGAAAATAATCTGCAGAATGACGCGATGCAGCAGATGGCAGACGGCTGTACGTTTCACAAAATTCCGAAATCCTATATCACCCTTGGCGAAGAGGATTACGATAAACGGTATACCACTTATCTTCAGAATTACGGCATTTCCCTGGACGACTATCTGGAGCAGTATGCGGACAGAGCAACCTACAATCAGGAGAAAGCAACGTATGCAGGAACGATGGCAAAAAGTGCCCTTCTTCTGGATGCCGTAAAAGAGGCAGAAGGCTGGACTACAGATGACCAGGATTACCAGCAGATCTTAAACGACGAGGCAGCCAATGCCAATATGTCGCAGGAAGATTTCCTGAAAGCAGCCAATGACTATTACGGGGAAGATACGGTAGTGCGCAACATCATGATGGAGCGCATGATCAATATGGTTCTCGACAATGCAACAGTCAATACCGTGACTGTGGATGCAGACGGAAATACAGTAGAATAAAAAGAAAAATCACCCCGGAAAACAGGATGAAAACTTCTGTTTTCCGGGGTGATTTAACCGAATCAAGTAAGTCCCCTGTTTCCATTGCGAAAAGCAATAAGCAGTGGGTGGGGACTTGCTTGTATCAGGAGGAGTGCAAGCTCCTTCTGATAAACTGCGGAGCAGTTATTCAGTTATGAGCAAGTAGCGAAGCGGATTGCGAATATCCGCTTCGCATGTGGGAAACGAATTGTGTTCGTTACGCCATGATTTTGCGGAACAGATCCTTCAGATCTTCTACGCTTGCATCCTTCGGGTTGCCCGGTGCGCAGGCATCTGCGTGTGCGGAATCTGCAAGGAACTGCAGATCATCTTCTTTGACTGCCTCGAGAACAGATGGGATTCCAACGTCTGCGGACAGCTTCTTAACAGCATCAATCGCTGCTTTTCTATACTCTTCCTGAGACATTTCGTCTACACCTGTAACGCCCATGGCACGTGCGATTTCGCGGTATTTCTCACCGGTGCACTCCTGGTTGTATTCCATAACGATCGGAAGCATCATGGCACATGCAACACCGTGTGGGGTATCATAAACAGCACCAAGGGTGTGTGCCATGGAGTGAGCGATTCCAAGACCTACGTTGGAGAAGCCCATACCTGCGATGTACTGGCCAAGAGCCATTCCTTTGCGTCCCTCTTTGGTGTTTGCGACAGCACCGCGCAGAGATTTGGAGATGAGTTCGATGGCTTTGAGATGGAACATGTCAGTCATTTCCCATGCAGCTTTTGTGGTGTAACCCTCGATTGCGTGGGTCAGAGCGTCCATACCGGTAGAAGCGGTCAGTCCTTTTGGCATGGAGGACATCATATCCGGGTCAACAACTGCGATGATTGGCATATCGTGCGGGTCAACGCATACGAATTTACGTTTTCTTTCAACGTCTGTGATAACGTAGTTGATGGTAACCTCTGCAGCAGTACCGGCTGTGGTCGGAACAGCGATGATCGGTACACATGGGTTTTTGGTCGGTGCGGTGCCCTCAAGGCTTCTGACGTCCTCAAACTCTGGGTTTGCGATGATGATACCGATGGCTTTGGAGGTATCCATAGAAGAGCCGCCGCCGATGGCGATCAGATAGTCAGCGCCGGATGCCTTGAAAGCTTCTACGCCGTGTTTTACGTTTTCGATGGTCGGGTTTGGCTTGATATCGCTGTAAAGCTCATAGTCGAGTCCGTTTGCGGTCAGAATATCGGTTACTTTGGAAGTAACGTTGAATTTAATCAGATCCGGGTCAGAGCATACGAATGCTTTTTTGAAGCCGTGTGCCTTTGCTTCATTTGCGATCTCGGCAATAGCGCCTGCTCCGTGATAAGAGGTTGCGTTTAAATTAATACGATTTGCCATGATTGAAAAACTCCCTTCTAAAATGAATAAATGGTTTTACTGAACTTGTTATTATATTAACAAATCCGGAAGGGAAAAAGAAAGTGACAGAAGAAGCGAAGTGTAACACTTTAAAAAAAATCGCCATTGTGACAAAAACAACAGAACAAAATTTGTGAAAAATAACCAGAGCGTGTCTGAAAAACCATTTCCGCAATCTGCAAGCCCCACTTTGACACGCGCTCTAAGAGAGCAGCTGCAGATTCCGGAACAGTTTTTTTAAGTCTTCCGGCATTGCCCGGACGAGAAGAGCTGCAAACTCGGAAGGTGTCAGATCCATGCCGGTAAGCACCCATTTTACGGTCATGGTGATGGAACCCTGACAGTACATTTCGAGAAGAAAATGCATTTCCGGTGAAACCGGACTGCCGCTTTTTTCGTGAATCAGATTTTCGTAGAACGCGAGAATCAGGTCAAAATCGTGCTCACGCAGAGAATTCTGCTTGTCGTAGCGGAAGGCAGCGGCGAAAAAAGCTTTTTCTTTCTGAATATAGGTAAATTTCTTTTCCAGACTGTCAAAAACGGTTGTTCCGCGGCCCATATGTTCGAAGGATTTCGTCAGTAATTTATCAAAGTACCAGTTGATCAGATCGTATTTGTCGAGAAAATTACGATAGAAGGTCTGGCGGGTAACACCGCAGATTTCACAGATCTGGCGCACGGTGATCTCTTCGACAGGGGTTGATTTCATGCACTCCTTCATGGATTCGGCAAGACGGTATTTTGCTTTTTTCTCCTTTGGGAGCAGATACGGTGGAATGGATCATCCGGGCAGTTTCCTTTCGTTTCGAAAATTATAACTATGCAGAGTTATGCATATATTATAACGCGAATCCGCAAAAAATAAAAAGCCCTGAACATGTTCCGGAGATAAGATACAGGAACATATTCAGGACGATTTTGCCTATTTTCTTTTGTTTACGGCCTGTCCGACACAGTAGCATACAGCGGCAACAACCATGCCGTTGATGGAAGCGATGCCCCAGTGTAAGAGGTTCGCAACAATGGCACCGAGAATGACACCGGCAACCGCAAACCAGTCTACGGTTTTAAGCTTCGGCTGATCGGTTTCAAAGTCCTTTTTGTTCATGAAGTAGGCGAGCACCAGAATCATGCCGACCGGCGGCAGGGTACAATTCAGAATGTTGAGCCAGCCGCAGAAGTTGTAGTACAGCCATACGGAGGCAACCGTTCCGATGATACCGGAAAGGAGAACCATCGGTTTTTTCCTCTGATGGAAGATGTTGGCAAGACCAAGACCTGCGGTATACAGAGCGTTGTCGTTTGTAGTCCAGATATTAAGACCGAGAACGAGAACAGCCAGGTAGAACAGGTTCAGGCGGACCATAACCTCGAAGATATCGTTTCCGCCGACAAAGATCGAGGAAACGGCACCGAAGAAGAACATCAGGGAGTTTCCGATGAAGAAGGCCACAACCGTGGTGATGGCACCCGCTTTTCCGTCCTTTGCAAAACGTGCGAAGTTCGGGGTTGCGGTTCCGCCGGAAACGAAGGAGCCGATGACAAGACCGGCACCGCCGATGATAGTCAGAGATCCGCTGGATTTGGCAAACTGATCGATGATCGTTCCGTCGCCTCTCATTACGGCCATGACCATGGCGATCGTTCCGAGAATGGCAACACTTGGTACAGCGATATAGCTGACGATGGTCAGAGATTCAATACCAAAATAGGCAGAGGCGGTCATGCAGACGCCGGCAAGAATAACAAGTCCCCACTGTGCCGCAGTGCTTCCGCCGAGCAGCTCCTTGGAAACCGGAATTGCAAACATGGCAAGGCCGACACCAAACCATCCGATCTGCGTAAAGCTGGTCATGGCTGACGGCAGATAGGAACCTTTTTCGCCAAAGGCTCTCTGGGACAAAAGATCAAGTGACAGACCGGTTTTTGCACCGACGTAGCCGAGCAGACCGGTATAAATACCAAGAATGATTCCACCAAGGATCAGTGATCCCAAAAAGCCCCAGAAATCGAGGCCGTCAGCGAGCTGCTGGCCGACCCACATGCTTGCCGAGAAGAAGGTGAAGCCAAGCATGATCATAAACATGGTTACTACATTTTTCCGGGCAGAAGACGGAACCGCGCTGTCCGCGAAGTCAACATCTTTTACTTTCTTTTCTTTTTCCATAATATCTCCTGAAAACTGTGATTACGGTTCGCCGAAATTCAGCGAACCGTAAGAAATGGTTTTTTGTTACAGCATGTATTTGCGAAGTGCTGCGGTAAATTCTTCGATTCGTTCAGCCGCAATTTCTTTCAGGGTAGCATCGCCAAGGCTTGCAATGTAACCTTTTTCCTGGCGGTACAGCCATTTGGCCACGCGTTCATCGATTTCTTCGTAGTGATTGATGTGAATCCACTCTTCGTAGGATGCGTCAAGCGGGCAGCCGAGCTTCTCCTCGAGCAGTCTGGTAAAGTCGATCCGGTCGGCCCTCTCCAACATTTTATTCCAGAAGTCGAGAACCTCCTCGACATGCTCATGGATTTCATAGCGTCTTGCACCGCCGTCGTAGATGATGCATTTTTCAAACAGCGGATCACGCATGGAAAGAGTTTCTCTTCGGAACTCCGGTGCAATGATACCGTCTTTCCAGTAGAAATCGACATCCGGCAGATTGATTCCGGATACGCCCCTGTCCTGATAGGTGCTGAAGATTCCTTCGTAATATACTGTGATAAAGCCTTCAAACTCCGGCCAGAACTCACGGATTTCTTTGGTGAGACGTTCCAGAATCTTGATTCCGGTTGTGCCGCCGATCGTAAAGATGATAATGTTGCGAAGGGAAGCACCATGCTCACGATAGAAATCGGTTACGTAGCGCAGGCAGTGGATCAGCGTCTCACCCGTTGCGATGATATCGCCGATCAGAAGTGTGCTTCCCGGAACCATCGTCAGCTTGCTGTACTTGATTTCCAGTCCTGCGATTTCTTCCTCTTTAAAGACACGCTCACTTGACAGAAAGCTGATGTCATGTACACGAATGTGTTCGCGGTAGCAGCTTTCCTCCAGCGGATAATTCAAAGCACCGCGCAGGATGGAAAGGATGTTGGCTGCGGTTACTTTTCCCTGCTCTTTAAAATAATAAAGCATCTGTGAAGTGGACGGGATCAGGCAGTGATAAACCTCATACCCGACAACCTCCGGTGTGTTCAGAAGTTTTCTTGTCTCTGCTTCGGAAACGACATAGTATTCGTTTTCATAATCGCCGCCTGCGAGGCGGTAGCAGTCCACGCCCTGTTCCGAAAACTCCGGCACCAGTTTTACTTCATTCCATTTTTCCATTCAAAAGTTCCTCCCGGTTTTCCCTCTTTGGTAAACATCATATAGGTAGTTCATTCTGTTTGCTATAAACTTTTAACAGTGTAAGGTGTAGCAACCTGATTGTCAAGGGAAAAGGCGAATTTACATGATTTTCTTGCAGAAGAAGGGAATGCGCCGCGATAAAAAATTTTACCGGGTTTTGCCTTCCCCGGAAAAGTATTCCTTTGTAAGCTCCACAACCTTGCCCGAAAGCAGGAAGAGCGCAATCAGGTTTGGGATCGCCATGAGACCGTTGAAGGTCTCGGCAATGCTCCACATCAGACCGAGATTTGCGGTGGCGCCAAGGATGGCAACCAGCGCATAGGCGGCCATAAAATATTTTGTGATTCTTTCGGAGAATAAAAACTCGATGCAGCGTGCACCGTAAAGTCCCCATCCGAGAATCGTGGAAAAGGCAAAGCAGCACATCGCGAACGCGGTGAGCAGCGAAACCCAGTTTCCGTATGTAAGGGTAAAACCGCTGATGGTCAGCTCTGCGCCGGCAGCCTGTCCGTAGGTGATGGAAGTACCGCTGCAGAGAATAACAAGTGCAGTTAAGGTACAAATCACGATCGTATCAGTAAATACCTCAAAGATACCGAACATACCCTGTTTGACCGGCTTTTTTGTGTCGGCACAGGCGTGCGCGATCGAACCGGTACCAAGACCTGCCTCGTTTGAGAAAATACCGCGGGACACACCTTTTTTTACACTCATGAGCATGCTTCCGACGATACCGCCTGTAACAGCAGAGGGACGGAAGGCGCCCTCAAGGATCGATACGAAAACAGACGGAATCCGGTTGAGATTCAGCAAAATTACACCGATGGCAAGGACAATATAAAACAGAGCCATAAACGGAACGAGCTTTTCTGTTACCTGTGCGATTCGTTTGACACCGCCGAGCAGGATCAGCGCTACGAGTGCCGCAATGATGATACCCTGAATCAGGTTGGAGGTAGGGATCGCGTCCTTTGAGATCACATGGTAATTCATCAGTGCGGAGTTGACTGCGGTTGTGATGGTGTTGACCTGCGTTGCATTTCCGGTTCCGAACACAGTCAGTACACCGAAAGCAGCGAAAAGATAGGCCAGAAAATGCCATTTTTTGCTGAGACCGTTTTTGATGTAATACATCGGTCCGCCGACGAGTTCTCCGTTGGCGTTTTTCTCGTGATAGAAAACAGCCAGTGTTACCTCGGCAAATTTCGTACACATGCCGAGCAGGGCGGAAACCCACATCCAGAACACGGCGCCGGGTCCGCCGATAGCGATAGCGCCGGCGACACCGGCAATATTACCGGTACCGACCGTGGCGGCAAGTGCTGTACAGACCGCCTGGAACGGTGTAATTGCGCCATCGGAAGCATCTCGTTTGCGGAACATTCTTCCGAGCGTTGTGCGGATCGCATACGGGAATTTTCGAATCTGGAGAAAACGGGTGCGCAGACTCAGGTAAAGACCGACACCGAAAATACAGATCATAGCCGGAACACCCCAGATAAAATTGTTCACGGCATTGTTGATGGTTTCAATCAGTTGGAGCATAGATACCTCTTTCTTTTTCATAAGCAGAAGCACTTTTTTGGAAGATCAGTGCTTTCATAAAGTAACACAATGCAAAAAGTATATCATCTCAGACGAGATTTGCAAGTTTTTTTCGAGAAAAAACGCGGAACCCCCAAATTTTTTGCGATTCCGGAAAGATATATTTTCTCTAGCCTTATGGGTTTACCATGAGCCAGGCGGTTTTTTACGTTTTCTTCCAGTTTTTGTGAAGGAATGCAGCGAAATATGATAGAAAGAGAAAAAACAGAAAAGAGGATTATTGCCATGTTTCAGGTAATTGATATGCACTGCGACACCATCCCGGCGCTGCAGTGGAAGGAAAAACAGGAGCATCTTGCGGATGCGGATCTTCAGATCAATCTGGATAAGCTGGAAAAGGGCGGCAGCCTCTGCCAGTGCTTTTCTTTGTTTACGTTCCTGAAGGGACTGAAAGACGAAACGCCGTTTGAGCATGTGAGAAAGCTGGCTGATCTGTGGAAATCAGAGGTGGAACGGTATCCGGACCGCATTTGTCAGATCAAAACGTATGCGGATCTGATGCAGGTACAGAAGGAAGGAAAAATAGGTGCGGTGATGACCGTCGAAGAGGGTGGTGTTTACGAAGGCAGTATCGAAAAACTGCACACACTGTACGATCTCGGTGTGCGGATTTCCACGCTGACCTGGAACTTTCCGAATGAGCTTGGATTCCCGAACCCGGCGCAGGAAGAGGGAAAGCCATATCTTCCGGATCTTGAAAACGGGCTGACACCGACCGGTATTACCTTTGTCGAGGAGATGGAGCGGCTCGGCATAGTGATCGATTTATCACACTTAAATGATGCCGGAATCCGCGATGTTTTTGCACATACGAGAGGTCCGGTCATTGCATCCCATTCCAATGCGCGCGGTGCGTGCTTCCATCTGCGAAACCTTTCAGATGAAATGATTCGTCAGCTCGCAGAGCGTGGCGGCGTCACCGGTATCAATTTCTGTCCGTCGTTTCTGCGCGAGGAGGAGCCGGCAACGAAAAAGGCATCGACGATGGATATGGTACGCCATATGAAATATCTGCGCAACGTCGGCGGTATCGATATCATCGGCCTTGGAACCGATTTTGACGGTTTCAGCGGTGAAACGGATGTGCCGGACACCGCGCATATGCAGCATCTCGCAGATGTGATGAGCCACGACGGTTTCACCGATGAGGAGATCGAGAAGGTCTTTTCCAAGAATGTACTTCGGGTGTTTAGAGAATGCTGGAAATAAAACTACAGCTCCGGTGATGCCGCCAGAAGCTCCTTTGTATAATCATTCTGCGGATGCGCAAACAGTTCTTCCGTCTCCGCGTTCTCCACAATCCGGCCTTCTTTCATCACGAGAACCCGGTCGCACATCTGATAGATCACGTTGAGGTCATGCGAGATAAAGAGAATCGAGAGCTGAAGCTCCTCCTGAAGCTGAACCATCAGCTCCATGATCTGCTTCTGAATCGTCACATCGAGAGCGGAAACCGGTTCGTCGGCAAGGATCAGGCGTGAGCCCTGGATCAGTGCGGCCGCGATGCTGACTCTCTGGCGCTGGCCGCCGGAGAGCTCATGCGGGCGGCGTTTCAGGTGCTCTGCGGAGAGACCGACTCTTTCAGCCATCGCAAGAACCCGTTTTTTTCGTTCTTCTTTCGGAACCTTCTGCATCCGAAGCGGTTCTTCTAAAATCCAGGAGATTTTCTTCGCCGGATTCAGGGAGGAAAACGGGTCCTGGAAAATCATCTGCGGATGGTCGACCTGCGAAATTATTTCGCCCTCATCTGGGCGGATAAATCCTAAGATCACTTTGGAGAGTGTCGATTTTCCGCATCCGCTCTCTCCGACGAGACCGAGAATTTCATTTTCATGAAGCTCGAAAGAGATATCATGAAGCACCGTTTTTCTCTGCTTTCCCTCCTGATAGGAGGCAGAAATATGGCTGACTTTCAGAATGTTGTTTGGACTGATTTCTTCCATGGGTTATTCCTCCTTTTCCGCAGGCGGAGCAGCTTTTTTGTCAGAGCCTGTCGGCCATTGAGCTGTTGGAGCGATTTTGATTCGCTTTCGCAGCGATGTTCGTCGGTTCGGAATTGCATCGAGCAAGCGGCGGGTGTAGTCTTCCTTCGGGTGGAAAAAGACATCGTCCACACTGCCGGATTCCACAATCGTCCCATGATTCATGACGATGACCCGGTCACAGAGCGAACGGATGACGCCGAGGTCGTGTGAGATAAAAAGAATCGCCGTGTGATGGCGTTCATTGATTTTTTCAGCAACTTTAAGATCTGCGACTGAATCGTCACATCAAGAGCTGTTGTCGGCTCGTCTGCAATCAGAAGCTTCGGTTCTGTAATAAGCGCCGCAGCGATCATCACCCTCTGGCGCTGACCGCCGGAGAGCTGGTGAGGGTATTTGTTGCAAAGCTTTTCCGGGTCGGGAAGCTCGACCTCATGCATTATGGCAAGAACCTTTTCATGACGTTCTGCCGGTGTGCAGCTCTCATGAATCAGCAGTCCCTCTGCAATCTGTTCTTCGATGGTCAGAACCGGATTTAAAGAGGTCATCGGCTCCTGAAAAATCATACTGATTTCTTTTCCACGGATGCGCTGCAGATCCTGGCTGGAAGCGTGCGCAACGGAAGAACCTTCGTAGAGAATTTCTCCGCCGGATACGGCGGAATTTTCCTTTAAAAGGTGCAGAATGGAGAGCGCCGTCTGGGTTTTGCCGGAACCGGATTCCCCGACAATGCCAAGCGTCTCACCTTCTTCTAAGGAAAAGGAGATGCCTTTTACCACTTCGGTCGGTGGCGTGGTATCGTAAAATGCAATTTTTTAAGTCACGTACATCGAGAAGTGCCATATCAGTTACCGCCTTTCTTCTGTAATCCGTCGCCGAGGAGCGATACGCCAAGCGCCAGTAAAATGACGGCAAGACCGGGGAAAACAGAGCCCCAGGGAGCAGTCATCAGATACGTCTGGGATTCTGAGAGCATCCGTCCAAGCGAGGCATCGGGCGGCTGGACACCGATGCCGAGAAAGCTCATGCCGGCCTCGGAGAGAACGGCGTTGTTGAAACCGATTGCTGCCATCGAAAGAAGGGACGGGACCGTATTTGGCAGGATATGTACAAATATGATCCGAAGATGGGAAACACCCATCAGACGGGCACTTTTGACATAGTCCATATCTTTGCGTGCGAGAAAATTCGCTTCTGGTGATACGTGCAAAGCTCGGAATGAATACGATACCGAGTGCAAGGATCACGTTGTATTTGCCGGGACCCAGCAGCGCGATAAATACCAGCGCCAGCAGGATTCCCGGAAAGGAAACAATGACATCGTTTATGCGCATCAGGATTTCGTCAATCCATCCGCCAAAATACCCGGTGAACGCACCGACAAGAACACCAATGGTTCCGCCGAGCAGCAGAGTAGCGAAAGCGACGAAGAAGGTTGTACCGGTTCCTTTTAAGACGCGGCTGAAAATATCGCGTCCAAAGTGATCGCAGCCGAACGGGTGCGACAGAGAGGGAGCAGCAAACTTGGCTGCGCCGTTCATTGCATCCGGGTCGTACGGTGTATAGAAAAAGCCGATCAGAAGAAACAGAAGCATAAAAGCGGTGAGAACAGCTCCGATGATCAGCGTGAGATTGCGTTTCTTTTTCATAATGAAAACCCTTTCCTTTGTCGTGGGCGGCTCCCTGCGACCTTTCGGTCGCGGGAGCTGATGATCGAAAGCTCCCGTCAGTCTTTTACGCGGATACGCGGATCAATTCTGCCATACAGCAGATCTACCACGAAATTGATGATAATAATGAGGGCGGCGATCAGTACAAGGATGCCCTGAACCACGGGGTAATCGCGGTTGGAGATCGAAGTGATCAGAAGATTGCCCATGCCCGGAATCGAAAAAACCTGTTCCAGAATAATGCTGTTTGCCACAATATCTGCGATTGTCATGCCCCAGAAGGTCAGTACCGGAATCAGGGCGTTTTTCAGCACATGGTGATACATAACACGGCGTGTACTGTTTCCGCGGGAATAGGCGGTGCGCACATAGTCGGCATCGAGCTGCGAGAGCACAGAGCTGCGCAGCATTTTGACAGCCATGGAACAGCGCGGAAGTGCAATGGCGGCAGACGGTGCAACAAGATAACCGATAAAACCGGAAAAATTTTCAGAAATCGGCACATAGGCGCCCGGCTGAAACCATTTGAGAATCAGACCGAAAAGATACGTGATCAGAATACCGATGAAAAATCCCGGCACAGACATGATCACCTGATTGATCGTCATGATCAGCCGGTCCAGATGGCCTCCGGCGTGCTGTGCTGTGAAAATGCCGATGGGAATCGAGACAACAAGGATCATCAGGAATGCGATAACGGTGATAGCGATGGTAATCGGAACTTTATCGCGGATCAGTTCTCCGACCGGCATCGAGTATGAATACGAGGTGCCGAGATCTCCATGAAAAAAGGCCGGTTACCCACGAAGCGTACCGTTCCAGAACCGGCCGATCCAGCCCCATTTCCTTCTGCAGAGCCTCAATCCGCTCCGGCGTCGCCTCCGTTCCAAGCTGCGATTTTGCCGCATCTCCGGGTATGACGGAAAAGGCAAAGAACGATAAAAAGGATACAAGAAGCAGCGTAAGAAGGAGAGAGCCGAATTTCTTTGCAATGTATTTCATGAATGGAAATTCCTCCTTGTGTAATGTAGGATACTCCGGGAATTTTTCCCGGCTTATAAAAGCAGGCACAGAAAAGCTTCGGGCGTATCGGCTGAAGGTTTTCGTGCACGTCATTTTTATTGTAGACAATGCAGGTGTAAATAGCAAGATAAAATTGGAATATCTCGAATTACAGAATAACAGGAAAAGGCCTCTTGCATAACCGGTGCGGATGATGCAAAAAGCCTTTGATAAATTGCCTTCGATAAATCCCCTGTTTAGTTTTCCATTTCCCGTCCGAGGTACGTTGCCGCTACCTGGAGGAGCTTCTTTTCCGTATCGCCCGGCAGGGACTCCCTGTCTTTGCCGCAGAGAATGACCGAACCGATGGCATCACCGGAGGAGAGAATCGGAAAAATGAGCTCCGGCAGAGGAGTAGTATTGTCTGTGTTTTCCAAAATTGAAAAATAAGCCTTTTCACCGGGACGCGCAAGTACTGTTTTCCGGTTCAGAATCGCTTCCTCCAGCCGGCTGCTGATGGACTTGCCAAGATAATTTTTCTGTTCCGGCCCGTTTGCCGCCACAATCTGTTCCTGATCCGAAACACAGACGAGACATCCGGTCACCGTTGAAATCGATTTTGTAAACCCTGCTGCGCATTCCGCCAGCTCTTCGATCGGTGAGTATTTCTTCAGGATAATCTCACCCTCCCGTCCGGTATAAATTTCCATGGCCTGTCCCTCCCGGATCCGCATCGTGCGCCGGATTTCCTTGGGAACTACCACACGCCCCAGATCATCAATCCTTCGAACAATTCCCGTCGCTTTCATATGAAAAATTCCTCCTGTTTCCGCAATGTACTTTCCATAATTTGTGCTGTATGGGTAGTATGTGGAAAAACAGGTGGAATTATGCATGGAAAAAAGAAACAGTATTTCCGCTGTTTGCAGCAATTTCGGAAAAATACAGTGGAACAGCAGTGGTTAGTCTGGTTGCTCCTTTTACAGAAGACTGCGGTCTTTTCCGAGATAGAACAAAGCGATCGTATCCGGTCCGACGTGGCTTCCGGTGCAGTAATCGTAGGAAGTATTGATAAACTCACGCACCTTCACTCTTTTCTGGATTTCTTCCATCATATAAAGAGATTCCTCATAGGCATCTGCATGTGCGATTCCGACGATCTGCTTTTCCGGTTCTTCGATCGTTTCACAGAAAAGACGAATCAGTTCATTTAAAACGGCCTTGCGTCCTCGGACATTCTTGTAGGAAACAATATAGCCATCTTCACTTCCACGCAGAATCGGTTTGATTTTCAGCATATTTCCGACCACAGCGACACTTCCCTTGATTCTTCCGGTGCGGGAAAGATATTTCAGATCGCCGACGGTGAAAATGCCGTTCATTTTGCCGACGTAGGTTTCCAGAAGATCTGCCGCTTCGTCTACGTTCATGCCCCGATCGCGCATTTCGCTGGCATAGATGGCGAGGATGCCCTGTGCAAGAGAGGCATTCAGGGAATCGACGAGGCGGATTTTACGTTTTCCGCCGTATTCCTCAAGAAGCTCCTCGGCAGCAAGTCTTGCGGAGTTATAAGTTCCGCTGATGTTTTTGCTTAAGGAAAGATAGATGACATCCTGATCTGCCTCAAGAGCGGTGCGGAACGCATCCGCAAAATTTGCGGTGCTGATCAGTCCGGTCTTGATTTCACAGCCGGTGCGCATGGCATTGTAATATTCTTTTCCTTTTGAAAGCTCCTCTTCCGGTGACAGATCTGGGTCGAAGCAGACCAGCTCTTTTCCATTCACAAGATTGACGAAAGAAACGACATGGATATCGTATTTTTTTGCGCAGTAACAGCAGGCAGATTTGCCGCTGAATCAACAAAAATCCTGAAACATAAATAAAATTCTCCTTTGTAGTGTAAATGTCCCCCGAAAATTGATGTAACTTTTGATAAGCATTGTAGCACATTGTATCACCAAAGAAGAGAGATTTCAATGGAAGATAGACAACATACTACAAAGGAGTGTGCCGACAAGTTGATTCCTGAAATCATCTGTTTTCGGAAGAAATTTGACCAGGTATCAATGCATAGTAATAATGACCAAAAACGGCAGACGTAATTTTTAGTAAAAACCGCTTTTGAAATAAAATCGATTTTATCTATAAATGAGCAAGTTCGTGATTTTGCATAAAAGAAAGACACCTTGATTCTTGATGTTGTATAATGAAAGTGACGAAACAAACAATTTGCAACATTTACGAAAGAAGGTGCCTCTCGCAAATACTATACATCATTCTTTATTCATATACAACCAGCTTAAGCAATTAAGGATAGAGTAAACTTACTGTCAGTTGGAGAGTTGCAGAAGATTCCCTGCTATGAACTTGACCAGATTGTTTTCTCATAGTCTACTTCTCCCACAGTGTTTTGGTAGCATTCGTATTTGCTGAAGGTACATGAAAGTGTTCTCCTGTTAAATAATATTCTGTAAGTTATTTTCTATAGATATCCGCTGATAGTAGGTATCTATGATATCCTGCAAAGTAATCGTATTCATTTTTTCTTCGGCAGCCTTTTGAATTTCATTATAAAATCCCTGCAAAGATAACTGAATGTTAATGCCAACGCCACAATCTGGATTGGTATGAGTATCTAAATGAAGCAATGGTTTATCACCTTCAACTGCTTTATAAATATCCAGCAATGTAATCTGATCGGCTGGTTTTGAAAGAGAAGGACGGGCATGTCCGGCTACACTTGTCATAAGTTCCGCTTTTTTAGTTTTAACATAAGCTGGCGTACAAAGCCGGGATTTGTATGGACACTTTCTGCAATTGAGGCACTGGAGAGGGATTTTTCCTGGTTGATAGCAATCAGAACCATCACATGAACAGTATCACTTAATTTCGTTGAATATTTCATGATAAGAAACTCCTTGTAGTATGATATAATGATCTTGTTTTCACGTTTTTGGGATGAAAATATTTCTGGTTTGTTTAAAACATCCTAAGTTCTCAACAGTTCTTTTTAATGTGTTGATAAACTGTACATTTTTTAATGCTTTGATGATTGTAAATAATATAATTACAACTATAATGGAGATTAAAGGAAAAGTCAACACAGATACTATAAATGCTCACAAAGGAGAACTTATGGAATACAAAAATCAAACAGAAAATCGTGCATTTCAGGAAATGTTGCAGGCAGCAGTAAAACGGCTGCAAAATCGTTCCGGAGAGGAGATTGCTGCAAAAAGCGGGGCTGTTTTTCATAGCAGCCGGAATGTGCTTGAAGTACTGAGTTTTTATGAAACAATTGAAATTCAACTCCCTGAGTTTCGTATTAACTCAAACGTGGACGAATGGCATTATCTGATATTGCTGCATTATCTGGATATGGCCGATGGCACAGAAGGCTCACAGAAGCTCATTACTTTTGGTAACCTGAAAGATGGATTGATACGGGGAACCAAGTTTGACCGGACTGCAGAGCAGAAACTGGAAAAGCTTTTGCAGGATAAAGATCCTGAGAAAATTCAGAAAGCATGTAAAAACCTGGGTGCAGAATTCACAGAGACAAAGGCGGATCTGTGTGCTGTTTTTCCAGTTCTGCCAAGATATCCGGTAACTTTAAAGATATGGTTTGCAGATGAAGAATTTCCTGCATCTGGCAAAATATTTCTTCAGGATCATGCCGATCATTATCTGAGTGTAGAAGATGCGGTAACAGTTGGAGAAATTTTGCTGCAAAAATTATCGGAAGCCTTTTCTTCTCTCTGATCATGAATCAGAAAACTTTCCAACCCGGCTTTGATAAATTTGTCGATTACTGTCTGAATCTGTTTCCAGTCATTACAGTGATTGCGGAGCATCAGTCTGTTGATGGAAAGGCAGCCATTCATTTGAAAATAAAAAACCGATTCTGCCTGTTCAAAGGTCAGGAGGCTGTGTGACATAAGCCAGGTCACATAGCCTTCTTTTGTATTTTCTGCTATTTTTTCCAGAAGAATAGGGGCAATTGCATCATCCAGAAACAGTGCCCTGTATTGTGATTCCATCTGTATTTTCTGACAGAACGGATAGGAACAGCTTTTTTGATTTAGACAGAATAAATGATCTACAGTTGTTAACATATCCTGAGTCATATCATTAAAAATATCTGATAATACATCATGGATATCGTAGTAATGAAGATAAAAAGTGCCACGGTTGATTTCAGCATTTTTGCAGATCTCTGTAACTGTAATTTTCGTAAAACTTTTCTGATTTAACAACTCTAAGAACGTATCTTTTATGGTTTGCCTGGTATAGCGGGTACGGCGATCTTGTTTTCTCGTTTTTTCTGACATTATATACTCCTGTATTAGTTAGTATCATATAATTTCTCAACAATTTTTCTGATGTGTTGAGTAACCATACAAATCTCACAGATTGATTATTGTAATTTATATAGTAACAACTATAATGAGGTTTAAAGAAAAAGTCAACAGATTGTTCAGAATTTTAGGAGGAAAAATATGGGACATGTAATTGCAGTATCAGGAAAAGGTGGCGTAGGGAAAACAACCCTTTGTGGATTGTTAATTCAATATTTATGTGAAAATAGAAAACATCCGGTTTTAGCTGTAGATGCAGATGCAAATGCGAATTTGAATGAAGTGCTCGGCGTTGAACCGGAGATTACACTCGGAGAACTGAGAGAAGAGATTGAACGTGCAGGAGTTGATCCACGATATCAGATTCCGGCAGGAATGACAAAACAGGCTTATCTGGAAATGCGTCTTTCCGATGCAATTGCAGAAGAAGACGATTATGATTTGATGGTAATGGGGCGAACCCAGGGACAGGGCTGCTATTGCTTTGTAAATGGTCTTGTGCAGACCCAGGTTCAGAAACTGCAAAGCCATTATCCATATATTGTGGTTGATAACGAAGCAGGTATGGAACATATCAGCAGAGGAATCCTGCCAATGATGGAAGTTGCGATTCTTGTAAGTGACTGTTCCAGAAGAGGTGTTCAGGCAGCCGGACGTATTGCAAAGCTGATGAAGGAGTTAAACTTTAAACCACAGAAAACTGGATTAATCGTGAATCGTGTTCCGGATGGAAAACTGGATGCCGGAACTCTGGAAGAAATCCGAAATCAGGGACTGGAACTGTTAGGGGTTGTACCACATGATGACCAGGTATATCAGTATGACTGTGATGGAAAGCCGATCATACGGCTTCCGAAAGATTCTCCTGTAAGAAGTGCACTGGGAGAAATTGTAAAGAAGTTGGGATTGTGAGTTGGAGGATTGAAAGTTTGAAGATTGAGTAAACAGAAATATTATCTGATTTGGCATAACTAATTGTAAAGAAAGGAAAATCTTCATGAGAAATCATTGGGCAGAAATAGAAAAATATTTAGAAGACCAGAAGATAGCGCAGGAACTGATTGGAGAACTGAGAGATTTTCACATGCGTTATACGGTAGAGGATCAGGTAAAGGAACGAGTAGAAAAACCGGATATCCTGTTTTATGGGAAAAAGATTCTGGAAATGTCAATAGCAGCGCTTCTTCAGGGAGATAACCTGTTACTTTCCGGTGCGAAAGCTACAGGAAAAAATGTACTATGTGAGACACTGGCATGGATATTCGGAAGACCGGAATACGACATTTCTTTTCATGTAAATACAGACAGTGCCGATCTGATTGGAACGGATACCTTTATAAATAATGAGGTTCGCCTTCGGAAAGGCCCCATCTACCAATGCGCGGAATTTGGAGGATTTGGAATCCTGGACGAAATCAATATGGCAAAAAATGATGCGGTTTCTGTACTGCATGCCACACTGGATCATCGGCGCAGAATCGATATTCCAGGATATAACAGGATTTTACTTCATCCGGCAACACGATTTATCGGCACGATGAATTATGGCTACGCAGGTACCAGAGAGCTAAATGAAGCATTGGTTTCAAGGTTTATGGTAATTGATATGCCTGAAATGGATGAGGATAGTGTCCTTTTTGTATTAAGACAACATTTTCCAGATGGGGAAAAAAGTGCACTGAAAGCTTTTGCAGGACTGTTTCTGGATTTGCAGATCAAAGCTTATCATGGAGAAATCTCAACAAAATCTCTTGACCTGAGAGGATTGGTTTCTGCTGTAAAAGCAACAAGAAGCGGACTTTCTCCAATTGATGCAATCCAGATGGGAATCATAAATAAAAGTTTTGATGTATTTGAAAAAGAGATCGTAGAAGATGTGGTTTCTACCAGAATCCCATCTTCCTGGACCGGAAAAGACATATGGGGGTAAACTTGTATGGAGGATGTCAGATGGCCGGCGGAACAACTGGAAGAACATCGTCTGGAGGTCAGCAATCGTATCAGAAATCTTTTTTGGACAGTCAGTGGTGATTATGATACGGAATTTGAACCGGACACAGAAAAATATGTTTATTCAAAACAAACGGTTCTGTATGAGGCAGTGAAGCAGGGTGCCTTTGCACGATATTTTGATCAGAAGAAACTTGGCATGTATTTGATGAAAAAATTACATTTTTCTGCTGGAGAAGATATGCTTTTGCCTCTTGCTGGATTATGCATGGATGCTGCAGTGAATCGTTTTATCATTCGAGAACGTTTGGGAACAAAGGAAATCAGAGAACAGGCGTTCAGAGAATTGGAAAAGGCCGAGGAAGAACAGGTATCAGACAAAGCTGGAACAGACCTGATTCACAGGATTAGGCTTCTGTATATAAGGCATGTTCTGGAGAACACAGACGATAAGGGAATGGATCCACAGGCAGAGATTGCATTGTACAAGATTCTTTCTCTGAAGGATGCAGAAAATACGGAAGATGTCATAAACGTGATAGATGAGATTTATAATCATGTTCTGGATCCCTCTTTTGAAAAAAAGAATGGAAATCTGGAGAAGATTCTGAATTTACCGGATATGGCATTGACCAATGACGCGTGGCAGGAATGCATGACAGATGAACAGATGGAAGACATCATTCAAAAATATCTTTCTAATCTCAAAAAAAAGATGATGAGTCTGGATATCAGAAACAAAAAGAAAAAAGATTTTATTTATCTCCGGAAAATGAAGAAGTTCCGGAAAGCTCGGAGAATATAAATCCACAGGCAGTGCGACGGATACGGGAATATGTGGAACTGAATTACGGAAAATCGTATCTAAGTGAATCGGAGCAGGCCAGAGTCAACCGGAAATTTTGTACAGGAATCCATAAAAACTGTAACCTGTATCTTACAGATGGAATATTACAGAGCCCTGTGATTAAAAATAATCAATACCGTTTTTCTCAGCTTCAGTTTGCAAAAAAATAAAGCCTATTATGGAAATAATCACTGGATCATTAAAAGAAATATTTCTGTGTTGGCAGAGTCACTGAAACGGGCCTTTATAATCCGAAAGGATGATTTTGTCAGCAGATCTGATGCAGGACAGCTTGTTCCTGAGAGATTATGGAAAATTGGAAGAACAGACGATGACAAGTTATTTAATAGAAAAAAGAGATCTGACGATTCTGAGTTTGTAATAGACGTCCTGATTGATTCCAGTGGTTCCCAGGCTGACAGACAGGCTCAGGTAGCGGCGCAGGGATATATTATCAGTGAAGCATTAAGCCAAGCAGGAATTCCTCATCGGGTGACAGGATACTGTGCTTTCTGGGGATATACAGTACTTCAGAGATTTCGGGATTATGAAGATCCAAGGGAAACAAATGAAAGAATCTTTCAATTTCGTGCATATGCCAATAACAGAGATGGGCTTGCACTGAAAACAGTCGGTTCCTCTCTCATGGAGCGACCGGAAAAAAATAAGATTTTAATCGTATTAAGTGATGGAAAACCCTGTGATATGAGCATACAACGACCAGGAACCCGCCAGCCCAAGATCTATGACGGAGAAAAAGCTATGAAAGATACTGCATATGAGGTACGTCGGGCCAGAAATCAGGGAATTTTCGTAATTGGTATTTTTGTAGGGAATGAAGAAGAGCTCTCCGTGGAAAAGAGAATCTATGGAAAAGACTTTGCCTATATTCGTAATATCAGCAATTTTTCCCGTATGGTAGGAACTTTTTTGCGAAGACAAATTGATATGGAATGAAAATGGAGGAATCACTATGGGTAAAATTGAATTTGCCAATTGCCAGGATGTAAGAAATCAGAAAAAGATACAGGAATTAGATTGTCCACGCTGTCATGAACCGGGAGGCATTGAAGCCTTTGTGAAAGACGGGATACTTGCAGAGGACGGAGTATGTGATAACTGCGGATATATTCTTCCAGAAGGAACAGAACTGGAGGAAGTGGAGTAAGAAGCATTTAAGGAGAGAACAAATGAAAATTTGCTGTAACTGGAAAAGGCGGAGTAGGGAAAACTACGATATCTGACAGTATTAGACACGGCTGTATGCAGAAGAAGGGAAAAAAGTATTTGCTGTAGATGTGGATCCAGATGCAAATCTTGGACTGCACTGGGTTTTTCAGAGGAAGAACTGGAGAGTATTACGCCTATCAGTAAAATGAGAAGGTTGATTGAGGAGAGAACAGGTGCAGATAAAAGTAATACTTTTTATAAAGTCAATCCAAAAGTGGATGATATTCCTGAAATTTACGGAAAAGAAAATAATGGTGTTCGACTTCTGGTTTTGGGAACTGTGGAAACTGCGGGAGGCGGATGTGTATGCCCTGAAAATGTAATGTTGAAACGAATTATTAATAATTTGGTTTTACATAGAGATGATATAGTAATCCTGGATATGGAAGCAGGACTTGAGCATTTAGGACGGGGAACAACGGAAGGAATGGATCAATTTATCGTCGTGATAGAGCCGGGGGCCAGAAGTGTTCAGACTTATAAAAATGTAAAACGTTTGGCAGAAGAATTGGGTGTAAAGGAAGTAAAGGTCATAGCAAATAAAATCAGAAATGATGAAGATGAAAAGTTTGTAAGGTCTAGAATCCCGAAGCAAGATTTTTTGGGATGTGTTCATTATAATGCAGAAGTTATAGAAGCAGACAGAGAAGGAAGATCCCCTTATGGATGCAGCAAGACAGCTACGGATGAAATTCGAAAAATTAAGGAGATATTTGATGTAATGGCAAAATAGACATTATATTAATTTAATTATTTTTCGAAAACAGTTTAAAGTATGGTCATATGTAATGTTTATTATTTAGAAAAAAGAAAAGGAGTAAATATAGAGATGAAAATAGCAGTTTGCGGAAAAGGTGGATGTGGAAAAAGTACAGTAACCAGTCTTTTGGCTAAGGCTTTAGCCAGACGAGAAAAAGAAATTTTGGTAATTGATTCCGATGAATCTAATTATGGTTTGCACCGACAGCTGGGTATGAAGCTTCCCAGAGATTTTACAGACTATTTCGGTGGTAAGCAAAATGTTTTAAATGATATGATGTTATCAAAATTTACTCATCAGTTTTTTGAGGAAACCTGGACTATAGATGATATACCGGAAGATTATTATAGTCTGAAGGACGGTGTAAAACTGATGAGCAGTGGAAAAATTCATCAGGCAAATGAAGGGTGTTCTTGTGCTATGGGAACTGTTATGACTCAATTTATCCAAAATCTCAGGCTTACAGAAGACCAATTTGCGCTAATGGATATGGAGGCTGGTATTGAACACTTTGGACGTGGAATTGATAACGGTGTAGATTTGATATTGATAATTATAGATCCATCCTATGAATCCCTACAGCTTTCCAAAAAAATTCGGGGAATTATCGGAAAGTATTAGAAAACCATTTTATTACGTTCTCAATAAAGTAACAAAAGAGAATCAGGAAATGATGTATGAAGCTGTATGGAATTCAAGTCGAGTCGCTGTATCTCTTAGTGCGGATACTAGTATTATGAGAGAGGGACTGATGGGGAAAGAACTATCAGAAAAAACCAGATGCTATTGAAAACTTAACAGAATTTCTACTTTCTATTTAAAGAATGAGGAGATTTACTGTGGATATATGATAAAAGAAAACCAGATTATACAGCTGTAATTTGTAATATTACATCCGCTTGACGCAAGAAAAAAGCAGTGATATACTGAAACAAAAATTATTTATAAAATAATAATAAAACCCTGGAACTATATTGTGTGATTGAACAGTTACAAAAAATGCAATTCTTGTGGAGGGTATGTGATGATACAGATTGCAATTGTGGAAGATGAAGAAATTTACGTAAAACAATTAACAGAGTATATCCGGAAATATCAAACGGAAAGGGGAAGATCAATAAAGGTTACGGTATTTGGTGATGGAGAAGATATCACTGAGAATTACAGTGGCGGTTTTGACATTATTCTGATGGATATTCAGATGCGGTTCATGGACGGTATGACAGCAGCAGAAAAAATCCGTCAGATGGATCAGAAAGTAATTATTATGTTTATTACAAATATGATTCAATATGCAGTACGTGGATATGAAGTTGATGCAATGGATTATGTAGTAAAACCAGTTGAGTACTTTTCTTTTTCGCAGAAACTGGATAAAGCAGTTGGACGTATGCGCTCTGAGGTTAAAGAATTTCTTACGATTCCGATTGGGGAAGGAGTTGTAAAGATAGATATAGCAGATATCTATTTTATTGAGGAGCAGAGACATAATGTAATTTATTATACTTCGAGAGGAGATTACTGTTCAAGAATTACGATGAAAGAACTCGAAGAAAAACTTGCGGTACATAACTTTTTTTCGATGTGCAAAGGGATATCTGGTAAATATGAATCATGTAGAGGGATTTGTTGGTTCTGATTGTGTGATCCATAATGTACATATAACCTGTCAGCAGAACCAGCAAAAAAAGAATTCATGAATCTACTTCTGCAAAACCTCAATATGGAATGATTTCATGCGAAATGGAGGATACTATGTTATATCAGGATATTCCAAGAATCTATACAGCAATAGCAGAGTGGGGATCATGTCTGGTTTATCTTTATATCTTAAAAAAATGAAAACATGAAATCTGTACATTTTCTTACAGGCAGTCTTTTCATGTTGGCAATGCAGAGTATCTTTCTGACTTTGACAGGTAGCGTAACTGAAATTTTGTGGATTCCCTGTATGATAATCGCTGCAGGTATGATGTATGGATTTCTTATGGTCGGAGGAAATATGAAGCCTCTGGGAGCGGCTTATTGCTGTGCCCGTGCATTTGTTCTTGCTGAGTTTGTAGCTTCGCTGCAGTGGCAGATTGTATCTATTGTACAGGCATGGGGAATCAAGCATCTGGGTTGAAATTTCTGATCACGATGGTTATTTTTGGAGGCTGCTTTACTATT
>ENA-OQEL01000075-OQEL01000075.1-human-gut-metagenome-genome-assembly--contig:-NODE-75-length-37008-cov-4.390553_pt1 | contig 37008 bp, 33 predicted proteins | sample MGYA00242796_ERZ504637 | MGnify/ENA primary metagenome ERZ504637 (study PRJEB26092, sample SAMD00036306) | human gut metagenome | host: Homo sapiens | study: EMG produced TPA metagenomics assembly of... | reverse complement strand
TGCATGAATACGACATGCGCACGTTGTTCGACGAAATCGAGAAATCCGAAATCGAAGGAGAGCCAGCCGAGGAAGCAATACGGGTCGAGCGCAGGACAAAGCTCCTCGTAGACCTGAGCAGCGAGAAGACCGACGAGCTCCTTGACGACTTCGACAGCAAACTCATCGGCCAGGCTCCGTTCAAAAAGGAGCTGCGCAAGCAGGTCGGAGCCTTCAGGCTGTTCAACTCCATCGGCGAGCAGCCGATACTATCCATGCTCCTGCTCGGCCCATCCGGCGTCGGCAAGACCGAGGCGGCCCGCGTCCTCAGCGACCTGCTCGCACCTGGCCAGCCCCTCCCGAAGATCAACTTCGGCAACTACAGCAGCAAAGACTCCCTCAACTCGCTCATCGGAAGCCCGCGCGGCTACATCGGCAGCGAAGAGGGCGAGCTCGCCCTGAAAATCGAGGCCAGCGAATCCGGGGTCATCCTCATAGACGAGTTCGAGAAGGCCGACCCAGCGGTTTGGAACTTCTTCCTCGACCTGCTTGAGAGCGGGCATTTCACCGACTCGCAGGGCGCGATGCACGACCTCGACGGCTATGTCATCGTATTCAGTACAACGCTCCAAAAGAAGAGGTGCATGAGCAGACGGAGAGGGCAAGCCCGGCAGAGTTTTACATGGCTGCTATTTCGATATCAGACGTTGAACAGGAACTCGATCACATCGCCATCGTTGACAACGTATTCCTTGCCCTCGGTGCGCTGCAGACCCTTGGCCTTGACGGCGGCGTAATCGAAGTTGTTGGCTTCCAGATCGCTGTAGCCAATGACGCTGGCACGGATGAAGCCGCGCTCGAAATCGCTGTGGATCTTGCCGGCCAGCCTGCGGTGCCTTGGTGCCCTTGCGGATGGTCCATGCGCGGCACTCCTTCTTGCCGTCGGTCAGGAAGGAGATCAGGCCCAGCAGATCATAGCTGGCAGTGATGAGGTTGTCCAGACCGCTGGCTTCAATGCCCATTTCAGCCAGAAAAGCCTTCTTTTCCTCGGGAGAGTAGTCGGCGATATCCTCCTCGGTCTTGGCGCAGATGGGAATGTAGCGTGCGCCCTCTTCCTTGGCGCGTGCGGCCACCAGCGGGACATACTTGTTGTTTTCGATGCCCTCCATCAGGTCGTCCTCGCCCACGTTGCAGGCGTACAGCACCGGCTTTGCGCTCAGCAGACCCATCTCGTGCAGAACAGCTTGCTGCTCGGCATCGCCCTCGTCAAAATCGAAGCTGCGGGCAGGCTTGCCGGCGCTCAGGTGGTCGGCCAGCTGCTGCAGCCATGCGGCTTCGGCGGCAGCACCCTTGTTGTTGCCGCTCTTGGCAGCCTTTGCCATGCGGCCTGCGCGGTTCTGCACCACCTCAAGGTCGGACAGGATCAGCTCGTAGTCGATGGCATCGATGTCGGCAATGGGGTCCACGGCCTCAGCCTTGGAAACATCCTCCACCACATGGATGATGTTGTCATCGTCAAAGCAGCGCACTACATGCACAATGGCGTCGCACTCGCGGATGTGGCCCAGGAACTTGTTGCCCAGACCCGCGCCCTGGCTGGCACCCTTCACAAGGCCCGCGATATCCACGAACTCCACGATGGCAGGGGTCTTTTTATTGGTCTGCCAGATCTCGGCCAGCTTGTCCAGACGCTTGTCCGGCACGGCTACGATGCCGCTGTTCGGCTCGATGGTGCAGAAGGGATAGTTTGCGGCTTCTGCGTTCTTGGTGGAGGTGATGGCATTGAACAGAGTGGACTTGCCGACGTTCGGCAGGCCGACGATACCTAATTTCATTTTATTATACTCCTTGCGAAAAAGATTTTACGCTGCGGTAAAAAGCGATATTATAACAAGATAATTGTAGCACAATGGACGTTTTTTCTCAATACTCACTTAAGTGGAAACGAAAAGCCGCCCGTGGAAAAGCAGTGCTGCTTTTCCACGGGCAGTCCTTATGATTCAGGTTGTACGGGTCTTACTTGCAGATGGCAAGGGTGCCGGACGCGGTCTCCTCAAAATGGCTGGCGTAGAATTCCTCCATCAGCCGGATGAGAGAAATGATGTCCCGGGCACCGGCGGTCTCGTAGCAGGAGTGCATGGCCAGCTGGGGCAGGCCGATGTCCACGCAGTTCATGGATACCTGTGCCATGGCAAGGTTGCCCAGCGTGCTGCCGCCGACCTTATCGGAACGGTTGGCAAAATACTGCAGCGGGACACCGGCGCGGGCGGCCAGCTCTTTGGCAACGGCCATGCTCATGCCGTCGCTGGTATACTTCTGGCCGGCGTGCACCTTGACCACAACGCCCTCGTTCATGTAGGTGCAGTTGTTCACATCGGTATATTCCGGGTGGTTGGGGTGCACGGCGTGGGCGTTGTCGGCGCTGAACATGAAGCTGGACGCCACCGCACGGTGGAAGTCTTCATCGCTGGGGCAGACGTTCTGCGCGATGCGGTGCAGCACGTCGTACAGGAAGGTGGAAGCTGCGCCCTGCTTGGTGCCGGAGCCCACTTCTTCGTTGTCGAAGAAGGCGGCAACGTTGATGGACTGGGCGCTGTGTGCGTTCAGAAAGCCTTTCGGATGCCGAACACGCACTGCTGGTCGTCCAGACGGCCGGAGGAGATGAACTCCTCATTGCAGCCCCAGACGGCGGCCTTTTTCGCGGATGCAGAGGAACAGGTCGCTGCCAAGGATCTGGTCTTCTGCGACCTGCAGCTCAGCGGCGACCAGCTTTTTCAGCACGCCTTCCTCGGCGGCACCGCCCAGCAAAGGCAGCATATCCACCTGCTTGTTGTAGGAAGCCTTGTCGTTGACCTCGCGGTTCATATGAATGGCCACGCTGGGGATCATCAGCAGGTCGCGGTCCAGCGTGAGCAGGCGGGAGGTGATGGCATTGTTTTCCTTTATCAGCACGCGGCCTGCCACCGACAGCGGCCTGTCCATCCATGTGGAGCAGATCATGCCGCCGTAGCCCTCGGTGTTCAGCTTGGTGTACTTCCGGCCCATGTGGATCTCGGCGTTTTCCTTGATGCGGAAGCAGGGGGAATCCGTGTGGGCAGCGGCCACGTTGAAGCTGTAGTTTTCCAGCTGTTCTCCCATGCGGAATGCAAGGATGCTGGAGCCGTTGCGGCAGACAAAATAGCTCCCGCCAGGTTCCAGCTGCCACCGGCGGCTCTCCAGCAGCTCGGAAAAGCCCTCCTTCAGCAGGATGTTCCGGACGGATGCAGTGGTGTGGTATGCGGTAGGATTGCCGTCAATGAAGGACAGCAGCTCCTGTACTTCTTTTTCGATCATTGGGAGTCCCTCCATGGATTTATCGGTTTGGATGCTCCTATTCTACTTCTGCGGTTTGCGCTTTGCAATAGCCGGTCCTGCGGGCGGGGAAGAATTTGTTTTACATTGCGCGGGTTCTATAGTATACTATTCCTGTTGGTAAATATCGAATCGACAGGAAAGGCAGGGACCCGTCATGGAACGCAGCGATCCGCGCTATCAGGCGTATGTGAAAATATTAAAGGAAGAACTGATCCCGGCAATGGGCTGCACCGAACCTATTGCGCTGGCTTATGCCGCAGCCAAAGCCCGCGAAGTGCTGGGCATGCTGCCCGAAAGCGTGCAGCTGCAGGTGAGCGGCAGCATTATTAAGAATGTGAAGAGCGTCATCGTGCCCAACACCGGCCACCTGAAAGGCATGGAAGCCGCTGTGGCAGCGGGCATCATTGCCGGTTCGGCAGACAGAGAGCTGGAAGTCATCTCCGAGGTCAGCGAGGACAAGAAGGCTGCCATCCGGGACTATCTGCAGACGGTGCCCATTTCCATCCAGCACATCGAGCAGGGGCATGTGTTCGATATCATCGTTACCGAGCGCAGCGGGGATTCCTACGCAAAGGTGCGCATTGCAGATTTTCACACCAACATCTGCCTGATCGAAAAGAATGGCCGGGTGCTCTACGAAAAGCCGCTGCTGAACGAGGAGGCCCGGCGGGACAGCCGGGTCGACCGCAGCCTGCTGAACATGAAGGACATCTGGGACTTTGCCGAGACGGCCGACCTGCAGGATGTGGCGGACCTGCTGGAACGCCAGATCCGCTACAACAACGCCATTGCAGAGGAGGGCCTTCTGGGCGACTATGGCGCGAACATCGGCCGGGTGCTGCTTTCTACCTACGGCAACGATGTGTCTATCCGGGCCAAGGCCAAGGCGGCCGCCGGTTCGGATGCCCGCATGAACGGCTGTGAGCTGCCGGTCATCATCAACTCCGGCAGCGGCAATCAGGGCATCACCTGCTCGGTGCCGCTCATTGAATATGCCAAGGAGCTGCACAGCGGCAAGGAAAAGCTTTACCGTGCCCTCATCATTTCCAATCTGGTGGCCATCCACGAAAAGACCGGCATCGGCACCCTGTCCGCCTACTGCGGCGCAGTCAGCGCCGGTGCGGGCGCTGGCGCGGGCATCGTATATCTGTGCGGCGACGGCTATCAGGCCGCCATCCACACGGTGGTCAATGCGCTGGCCATCGTGTCCGGCATCGTGTGCGACGGCGCAAAGGCCTCCTGCGCGGCAAAGATCGCATCCTCGGTGGATGCGGCCTTGCTTGGCTACAACATGTACAAGTGCCATCAGGAGTTCAAGGGCGGCGACGGCATCGTGATGAAGGACATCGAGACCACCATCAAGGGCATCGGCCGTCTGGGCAAGGACGGCATGAAGGAGACCAATGAGGAGATCATCCGGCTGATGATCGAATGAAGAAAAGTGTATGGATCACATGAAAATGTTAGCAAAAAGATGAAATATCATAATTTGCGGTGAAAGATATAAGTATACTTTAATCTTTTGTTGACAAAATAGAAAAAATACCTTATGATAAATGCGAGGTGAGCAAAATGTCTGTGGCAACAAAGGAACAGATCCTGAAGGTTTTAAAGGCGTATAATCCCTGGTGGGGCACAGGCGTGGTAAACCCTGGCTTTACCAAGACATATCGTCGGTTTGCTTACTATGAGGCGATGAAGCGGTTGGAGCAGAAGGACCTGCGGCGGACGATCGTTCTGACGGGTACCCGCCGGGTTGGCAAGACGACGATCCAATATCAGATGATCGACCGATTGCTGAAAAAAGGTGTCCCGCCGCAGAAGATCTTGTTTGTTTCGATGGACCACCCGATGCTGAAGCTGAGCGGTCTGAACGATCTGCTGGAATGCTATCACAGCAATGTGTATGCGGAACAGGATTGCTATTACTTTTTTGACGAGATCCAGTATGCCAGTGATTGGGATAAGTGGATGAAGACGATTTATGACATGCAGCCGGAAACAAAAATGGTTGCAACAGGCTCGGCAAGTCCTGCATTGATGAAAGGAAGCTCAGAGAGCGGTGCTGGACGCTGGAGCGTGATCCAGGTGCCGACGTTGTCTTTTTATGAGTACTGTGCCCTGATCGGTGCAAGAGTCCCGGAGCTGGGGCCGGAGATCCGCCCAACGGCCTTTTTGCATATGGCACAGCAGGAACGAACGGCCGTTATGATAAAGCTGGAAGAAGTGCAGAATTACTTTATGCGATATCTGCGCGTGGGTGGATTTCCGGAGCTTGCACTTGCATCCGATGACTTGATGGCGCAGCAGATCATGCGGGAAGATGTTGTAGACAAGGTGCTGAAACGGGATCTCCCGGCACTTTACAAGATTCGGAGTGCAACAGAGCTGGAACGCATTTTTCTGTATTTATGCAATGTGTCGTCCGAGATCGTCTCGTTTTCTGCGATTGCGAACGATCTTGGCGGAGTGAGTCGCCCGACTGTGGAAAATTATGTGAATTATCTGGAAAGCGCGAATCTGATCTATCAAAGCTGGCCAGTAGAAATGGGTGGCCATAAAATTCTAAAGGCAAAGCCCAAAATTTATATTGCAGATGCAGCGATCCGCAACGCAGTGCTGATGGATGACGACGTTCTGACGAATCCGATCGAATTGGGAAAGATGGTAGAAACTGCAGTGTATAAGCATGTGGCAGCATTTTACTACCAACAGGCAACACGGGTCGGATATTATCGCGGTGGAAAAAAAGACAAGGAAATTGACGTGGTGGTTGATTATCCCAACATCAAAAAGATCCTGATCGAAGTAAAATACCGTGAACAGGCCCCCGTGCCGGATGATTCGATGATTTGCGAACTGAGTGATGAAGCAAGCGCGGCCATTGTGGTGACCAAGCGCCCGGATGATTACGGAACACATCGTGCGCCAAATGGCAAAGAACTGATCCGCATTCCGGCCTTTGCCTTCTTGTATTTGCTGGGCAATGCAGAGCGGTATGGCTACCGCGGCAAAGATTGATTTCAAGAAAAAACACATTGGCAAGCCCGCACGGTGTTTCCGTGCGGGCCCTTTTGTGCGAAAAGGCACAGCACGTGAAAAAATCATACAAATCCTTCTTTATTTTGTCATAACTCTTCCGTATAATAAGAAGTGGAATACTTTGCTGCTCTGCCCGCCCGGCGGGCATCCGATAAAATGGGAGGAGATCATTATGGCCAACGAAAAGATCCTCGTTGTGGACGACGATACCAATATCTGCGAGCTGCTGCGGCTGTACCTGACCAAGGAGGGCTATCAGGTCACGGTGGCAAACGATGGCGAAGAAGGTCTGGAAAAGTTCAATCAGGTCAAGCCCGATATGGTGCTGCTGGACGTGATGATGCCCAAGATGGACGGTCTGGAAGTGTGCCGCCGCATCCGCAAGGCGGGCAACACCCCGGTGATGATGCTCACGGCCAAGGGCGAGACCTTTGATAAGGTGCTGGGCTTGGAGCTGGGTGCAGACGATTACATGGTAAAGCCCTTTGATGCCAAGGAAGTGGTGGCCCGCATCAAGGCGGTGCTGCGCCGCTGCCAGACCACCACGGCTGCTGCCGAGAGCACCGAGGGCGTGATCGAATTCGACAACCTGCGTCTGGACATGAACAGCTATGAGCTGCGGGTCAAGGGCAAGGTGGTGGAGGCTCCCCCCCAAGGAGCTGGAACTGCTGAACTGTCTGGCCTCCCACCCGAACCGCGTCTACACCCGCGACCAGCTGCTGGACGAGGTGTGGGGCTTTGAGTATTACGGCGACAGCCGCACCATTGATGTGCATGTCAAGCGCCTGCGCGAGAAGCTGGCCGGTGCTTCCGACAAATGGGAGCTGAAGACCGTATGGGGCGTGGGCTATAAGTTCGAGGTGCGTCAGTAATGCGCAAAAGTATCTCGGTGGCGTTCTTCTCGCTGGTGTCCACCCTGATGGTGCTGGGCATCGTGCTGATGGGCGCTTCGGAGTGGGTGCTGTTCAAGAACTACTTCGCCAAGGACCGCTACGAAACACTGGATCAGGTGGTGGGTGTCACCCAGCGCACGGCCCAGTATCTGGTCCAGCAGGCGGAGCTGCCGGAAGGCGATGAGCTGGACGCACTGAGCACCAAGCTGGAGATCATCGGCGAGAGCGCAGAGGCCTATCTGTTCTTTACCGACAACGACGGCCGGGTGATGATCGCCTCCAGCCCGGACAAGCTGGAGTGCCTGACCGTGCCGGAAGAAATGATGGAGAAGATCGACGCTTCCGATGCAGATTACTACCATGTGTTCGGCACGCTGGGCGGCATGCTGGACGGGAAAAGCTACATCACGGTCAGCGAAATGCGCAATGAGAACGGCCAGCCCAGCGGATACCTGTTCCTGTGCTCTTCCGGCGAGCAGCTGACCCAGTTCAAGCAGCAGTTCTGGTCCAACTTCCTGCTGTCGGCCTGTGTGATGCTGCTATGTGCCAGCATCCTGACCAAGATCCTGATGCGCCAGCTCACCGACCCGCTGCAGAAGGTGACGGATGCCGCCCAGCGCTTTGGCGGCGGTGATCTTTCCGTCCGTGTGGAGGGAGTGGAAGGCGAAGGCGAGGCAGCCGACCTTGCCCGCACCTTCAACCGCATGGCAGACAACATCCAGATGAACGACAACTCCCGCGGTCAGTTCATGGGCAACATCGCCCACGAGCTGCGCACCCCCATGACCACCATCAAGGGCTTTGTGGACGGCATTCTGGACGGCACCATCCCGCCGGATATGCAGAACCACTACCTGCAGCTGGTCAGTGAGGAAACGGGCCGTCTGGCACGGCTCATCCAGAACATGCTGGATCTTTCCAAGCTGGAAAGCGGCGAATATCAGGTGAATGCCCGGATGTTCAACATCTGGGAGACGATCACCGGCGTGGCGCTCTCGGCAGAGCAGCGCATCAACGACGGCATGATCGACATCGACGGCCTGACCATGGACGAAAAGGTACTGGTCTACGCCGACCCCGACCTGATCCATCAGGTGGTGTATAACCTGCTGGACAACGCCATCAAGTTTACGCCTGCGGGCGGCACCATCCGCTTTGGGGTGGAAAAGCTTGGCCCGGAAGCCGAGATCTCCATCTGGAACTCCGGTCAGGGCATCAGCCCGGAAGCGCTGCCCTACGTGTTCCAGCGGTTCTACAAGGAGGACCGCTCCCGCGGCCTGCACGCCCGGGGCGCTGGCCTTGGCCTGAACATCTGCAAGGTGCTGGTGAACCTTTCCGGCGGGCAGATCCGGGTGGAGAGCCAGCAGGGCGAGTGGTGCCGGTTCGTGTTCACCCTGCCCACCGTGGCCCCGAACCCCGGCGGCATGAAGCGCCTGCCGGACGAAGCCGGCGGTGAACCCACCGTGGAAGACCCTGCAAGCATGAAGCCCGTAGAATGAACTTCCAGCCAGACTGCCCCGGACCCGGGGCGGTCTGGCTGTTTTGGCGTGGGGAAACCTTGCCGCCGATGGTGCCTTGCGTGGGGTTTCCCGGCGACTGGGGGAGTTTACTTCGCAAATGGACAGATCTTTCCAAATACGTCATTTCCGTGAAAAAGCCATTGGCGGGTTTGATTTTTTGCTCGTTTTCATGTAAACTAAAAGATAACCATGCCCATGCTGTTTTTGCGGTTTGAAACCGCCAGCATAATGAGACAAATGGGAATAAGAAATTATAAAATAACGGAGCGTAAAGATAGAATATGGCAATCGTAAGTCCTTCGATCCTTTCCGCTGATTTTGGCAAACTGGGTGCAGACTGCCGCATGGTGCTGGATGCCGGTGCACAGATGCTGCATTACGACGTGATGGACGGCCACTTTGTGCCCAACATCAGCTTTGGCGTGCCGGTGCTCAAGAGCCTGCACAAAAATCTGCCGGATGCCTTTTATGATGTGCACCTGATGATCAGCCATCCGCTGCAGTATGCGGAAGCCTTTATCAAAGCCGGTGCCACCCTGTACAACTTCCACCTTGAGTGCGAGGACGATATCCAGGCCACCATCGATGCCGTCCGGGCGCTGGGCTGCAAGGTGGGGCTGACCATCAAGCCCGGCACCGAGCCGCAGGCGCTGGCACCGTATCTTGACCAGCTGGATCTTGTGCTGGTGATGAGCGTGGAGCCCGGCTTCGGCGGGCAGAAGTTCATGCCCTCGGCGCTGGACAAGCTGCGCTGGCTCAAGGCAGAGCGCGAAGCGCGCGGTGCACACTATCTGCTGGAAGTGGACGGCGGCGTGGACAATGCCACCGCGCCCCAGTGCGTGGAAGCGGGCGCTGATATTCTGGTGGCGGGCAGTGCAGTGTTCGGCGCAGCAGACCCTGCTGCAGCCGTGCAGCACCTCGTCAGCCTTTGAAAGGATAACCATTTATGGATGAATCTTTGATCCGGGAGCAGGAGGCACAGCTCCAGAAGACCGGCCGCTACTATAAGCATATCTGCTTTATGGCGGTGCCGGTGTTGTGCATGGCCTGTTTTCTGTACGGTGTGCGCCCGCTGCTGCTGTGCGGCATTGCGGTGCTTACCGGCAACCTGTGCGACCGTCTCGTTTCGCTGCTGCGCCGCCGCGTGTATCAGGGCAGTGACTTTTCCAACGAGAGCTTTGCGCTCGTCATTGCCCTGCTGATGCCGGTGACGGTGGATATCTATGTTCTGATCGCCGCAGTGGTTGCCGGTGTGCTGATCGGCAAGGAGATCTTTGGCGGCTACGGCAGCTACCCCTTCAACCCGGCTGCTGTGGGCTATGTGGTGGCGGCAGTGTCATGGCCGGAACAGGTGTTCCGCTATCCGCAGCCCTATACGAACATCCCTTTGTGGGACGCTTCCATGGTGCCGGTCTCCAGCGCCATTGAGGACACCCTGCGCAGCGGCGGCATGCTGAACATCGGCTCGCTGGCGCTGGGTCTGGGCGAATATGCTGCTCCCATGGGCACCGGCGCTGCGCTGGTGATCCTTGCCTGCGGCCTGTTTTTGTGGACCCAGAAGGATGCCCACATGTCTGCATCGATCAGCTTTCTTGTGACCTGTGCGGTCATTGCGTTCTTCTTCCCGCGGCAGGCGGGCCTTGCCGACAGTGCCGTGCTGTCAAATATCCTGCCCCGCCTGCAGTGTGTGCGGGATGAGCTGCTGACTGGCGCGATCCTGTTCAGCGCGGTGTTCCTGATCAACGAGCCTTACACCTGCGTGCACCACCGCATGGGCCGTGTGCTGTACGGCGTGCTGGTGGGCGTTGTGAGCATGGGCTTCCGCTACTATGGCGTGTACGAGACCGGTGTGTGCTTTGCGCTGCTGGCGGTCAACAGTGTGTCGGCATGGATCGACCGCACCGAGGCAAAGCTGTATCACCTGACCCATCTGCAGGCAGATGCCGGAAGGAGGGCAGCACAATGAGACGCGCAACGGCTGAACTGATCGTAAAAGATCCCAACAAGTTTGCCCACCACGACCGTGTGTTCCTGAATAACCCGGTGGTCATGCAGGGCATGGGCCTTGCCCCGCTGGTGGTGCTTGCCACCAGCGGCCAGAATGCGGTGATGCTGGCGGTGGCGGTGGCGCTGCTGCTGGTGCCCTCCCGCGTGCTGGCATGTCTGCTGAGCCGCCTTGTGCCCCTGCACGACGAGGACCCCGCCCCGGAAACGCTGCAGAAAAAGCTGCTGCCCCGTGCACTGGTGTACGGCTTCAGCACGGCGGGGGTGTATCTGGCGGTGTATCCCATCCTGAATATACTGTTCAGCACCAGCCTGCTGAGCCTTGGCATCTACCTGCCCCTGCTCACGGTGGAGCCGCTGCTGACCTACCGCTTTGGCCGCGTGCAGGAGACGGTGCGAAAGGCTGTCTCCAAGGGCCTGCGCATCACGGTGGGCTATGCTTTGCTGCTGGTGCTGCTGGGCTGCGTCCGTGAATGGCTGGCCGCAGGCACCATGTTCGGTGTGGTTGTCAGCCGCCCGGTGCTGCCCATGGCAAGCATGCCGGCAGGCGGCTTTATCGTGCTGGGCGTGCTGTGCGCCGTATGGCGTGCACTGGCCCAAAAGCGCAAGGCATATCTCACCAAAGAGGCACGCAACCTTGTGGATGTGCATTCCCAGAAGGAGGCGGACCGCGAACAATGAGAGATGTTGTAACAACGAGCGCAGTGTTCTTCAGCTATGCACTGCTGGCGGTGTTCGCGCAGAACGCCGTCTTTACCCGTGCACTGGGCGTTTCGCGTCTGGTGCAGCTGGTGGGCGATGACCGCACCAGCAGCTGGCTGTTCGGTATGCAGCTGTGCATCACGCAGGTGCTGGTAACGCCGTTTGCGTGGTATGCCGGCAGCCGGATCGCGCCGCTGGCAAACCGTGCCCAGCTGCGCCCGCTGGTGTATATTGCCAGCATTGCCGTGGTGTGCGTTCTGGAGCACGCCGTGCTGTGGCTGGCGAAGGGCCTGCCGCACCGCAGCGCATTGCTGCGCATCGTGCCGCTGGCGGGCCTGAACAGCTGTGTGCTGGGCACTGTACTGGTGGAGCGCACCCAGAGCTTTACGCTGGGGCAGAGCCTTGGCTTTGGCCTTGGCAGCGGCCTTGGCTATGTGCTGGCGGTGCTGCTGGTAACGGAAGCCCGCCACCGCCTGCGCAGCAAGGCCATCCCGGAAGCATTCCGCGGCCTGCCCATCACGCTGGTGTATATCGGCGTGCTGGCACTGGCGATCTATGGTTTCACCGGACATTCTGTGATCCTGTAACATTGGCAGGGAGGAGAATCGACAATGGCAAAGTATAAACGTCAGAAGGTCAAGCGCTACCGCCGCAGCTTCTACAGCCGCGGTACACGCATCAAAAAAGGCATCGGCATCGTGGTGCTGGTGCTGGCGGTGCTGGGCGCAGCCTGGCTGGCAGCACCCCACGTGCTGGACTGGGCTACCCACACCTGGTATACTGTGGTGAAGAACCGTGATCTGGAAGCTGAATCGGCATCCCGCGCAGCCGCCTCGTCCGAAGCAGCTGCATCCTCGGCGGTACAGGAAGCGGCTTCGTCCCAGCCGGAGCCGGAACAGCCCAAGGAGCTGGACGGCAAGGCCGTTACCGGCGGCAGCTGGGCCGCAGTGGATGTGAGCACCCTTGCCGATGATGCGGCCATCCGTGCAGCGGCGCAGCAGCTCAAGGCGCAGGGAGCGGATTACGGCCTTGTGACCCTGAAAACACCGGATGGCAGCATCTGCTACGCTTCGCAGGTGCCGGCTGCCGCCCAGAGCATTGCCGACACCACCGTGGACCCGGCCCGCATCGCGGCCATCTTCCGGGAAGAGGGCGTGATCCCTGTGGCCCAGCTTGCAGCCTTCAAGGACCCCATCTCCTCCCGCACCGACCGCAGCATGGCCATCCACTACGGCGACGGCCTGTGGCTGGACGCCCAGAAGGACGGCAATGCATGGCTGAATCCCTACTCCGCTGCGGCAGTGGAATATGTAGGCGATCTGGTAGCCGAGGTGCAGGGCATGGGCTTTGAGCAGGTAGTCCTGACCAATGTCCAGTTCCCGAAGCTCAGCCGCAAACAGGACTACGGCGAGACCAGCGGCGTTTCCCGCGCGGATCAGCTCAAGGCGGATATCGCCGCCCTGCAGAGCCGCTTTGCGGGCAGCATGACCCTGTGGTTCAGCTACACGCTGGATCAGTGCAATACCAACAGCGTGTCGCTGGATGTGCCCGCTGTGACGCTGGGCATGGACAACCTGCTGGTGACGGCAGACAAGGCGATGGACGCCGACAGCCGCACCGCACTGGAGCAGTCTGCCGCCGGACAGGGTGTGCAGCATCTGGTGTTGCACAGCGCCGACATTTCCAGTAACGTCTCTGGTTTTATAAGAGGGAGGAATCTGCTATGAATACCAAATCCTGCTTTGCACCGGCCCACATCCTTCTGCCTTCGGAGCAGATCCCACTGGAAAAGTGGGGCTGCATTGCCTGCGATCAGTTCACCAGTGACCGGGATTACTGGCAGAAAGCCGAGGCTGCCGCGGCAGGCAGCCCAAGCACCCTGAACATGATCCTGCCGGAGGTCTATCTGGAAGACGGCGATGCCGATGCACGCATTGAGAAGATCCATGCCACCATGGATGAGTATGCCCGGAACGTGCTGACCCGCGCGGTGGACGGCTTTGTTTACGTGGAGCGCACCGAGCAGAGCGGCAAGGTGCGGCAGGGCCTTGTGGGCATGGTGGATCTGGAAGCCTACAGCTACCGCCGGGGCGAGAAATGCACGGTGCGCCCCAGCGAGAGCACCGTGGAAAGCCGCATCCCGCCCCGCATGAAGGTGCGCACCGGTGCCGCGCTGGAAACGCCCCACATCATGATGCTGGCGGACGACCCCGGCTGCACCCTCATCGAGCCGGTGGCGGCGCATAAAGCCGAACTGCCCAAGGTATACGAGGGTGAGCTGATGCTGAACGGCGGCCACATTGCGGGCTGGGCTGTGGAAGACCCTGCCCTCATTGCGCAGATCGAAGATGCGCTGGCTGTGCTGGGCAGTCAGGAAGAATTCGACAAAAAGTATCCGGATGCCACCCGCCGCGACCCGCTGACGCTGGCCGTGGGCGACGGCAACCACTCGCTGGCCACTGCAAAGGCCTGCTGGGAGGAGCTGAAAAAGACACTCACACCGGAGCAGGCAGCAAACCATCCGGCCCGCTGGTGTCTGGCCGAGGTGTGCAATGTGCACTCGCCTGCGATCGAGATCGAGCCGATCCACCGCGTGCTGTTCAATGTGGACTGCGCAGCGGTGCTGCTGAGCCTGATCACGTGGAGCGATTCCAATATGGCCGGCTGCAGCTTTGGCGGCAGCAAGCAGCAGCCCTTCACGCTGGCCGGGCCGCACATGTCCAACGTGCTCAGCTTTGAGGACCCAACCGCACCGCTGACCGTGGGCACCATTGACGAATTTATCGAATACTATCTTGAGCACCACAAGGAAGCCCGCGTGGACTATGTGCACGACGAGCCTGCTGTGCGCGCCCTGTGCAAAAAAGGTGCTGTGGCATTCCTGATGCCGCCGTTTGCCAAGAGTGACCTGTTCAAAGGCGTTGTGATGGGCGGCGTGCTGCCGCGCAAGACCTTCAGCATGGGCCACGCAGAAGAAAAGCGGTACTATGTGGAGTGCCGGAAAATTACGGAATAATTATTGGAGAACCATGACATTTAAAGAATTGAATCTGTCCGCCCCGCTTCTGCGCGCTGTGCAGGAGGCAGGCTATGAGACCCCGTCGCCCATTCAGGCGGCGGCGATCCCGCCGGTGCTGTCCGGCCGGGATCTGATGGGCTGCGCCCAGACCGGTACCGGCAAGACGGCTGCTTTTGCGCTGCCCATGCTGGACCGGCTCACGGCCAATGCGCCCCGCAGAAAGGGTGCCATCCGCGCCCTGATCCTGACCCCTACCCGTGAGCTTGCTTTGCAGATCGGCGAAAGCTTTGATGCCTACGGCAAGTATCTCAAGCTGCGCAGCACCGTCATTTTTGGCGGCGTGGGCCAGGCACCGCAGGTGGAAGCGCTGAAAAAGGGCGTGGACATCCTGATCGCCTGCCCGGGACGGCTCAACGACCTGATCGGTCAGGGATTTATCGATCTCTCGAACCTTGAGATCTTTGTGCTGGACGAAGCCGACCGGATGCTGGATATGGGCTTTGTGCACGATGTGAAGAAGGTGATCGCAAAGCTGCCCGGGGAGCGTCAGAACCTGATGTTCAGCGCCACCATGCCCACCGAGATCGAACAGCTGGCCGCAGGCATCCTGCGCAAGCCCGCCTTCGTCAAGGTGGACCCGGTGTCCAGCACCGTGGACCGCATCCAGCAGAGCCTGTACCATGTGGAAAAGGGCAACAAGAAATTCCTGCTGCCGTGGCTCATCAAGAACCTGCAGCCCCCGGTGGTGAACGCGCTGGTGTTCAGCCGCACCAAGCACGGCGCGGATAAAATTGCAAAAGACCTCACCAAGCAGGGCATCCCGGCGGCGGCCATCCATGGCAACAAGAGCCAGACCGCCCGCGTGACCGCGCTGGAAAACTTCAAGGCCGGTAAGACCAAGGTGCTGGTAGCCACCGATATCGCCGCCCGCGGCATCGATATCAGCGAGCTGTCCCATGTGTTCAACTACGACCTGCCCGAGGTACCGGAGACTTACGTGCACCGCATCGGCCGCACGGCCCGCGCCGGTGCCGACGGTACGGCGGTCAGCTTCTGTGCACCTGAGGAGCAGGAGTATCTGGCAGGCATCGAAAAGCTGAACCGCCGCAAAATTCCCGTGGTGAGCGGCCACCCGTGGGACGGCGTGCCCGCGCCGGTGCGCCCGGAGCCGCCGGTGCGCGGCAAAAAGCCCAAGGCAGCCGCCGCTGAACCGGCAGAAAAGCCTGCCGCAAAGCAGCCGAAGCCCGCAAGGGCCGAAGCAAAAAACGCAAAACCTGAAAAAAAGGCTGCACCCGCACCCAAGGTGCAGGCAAAGCCCGCAAAAACCGAAAAAGAGGAACCACTCATGGATGATACCAAGCGTACTACCGGCGGACGCAGCAATGACCGCCGTTCCAATAATAACAGCCGCCCGCGCCGGGAGCAGAACGCTCCTGCCCGCGGCAGCAATGCGCAGCCCAAGTTTGACCCGCATTTTGTGAGCGCCCCGGAGGCCACTCCGCTGCGCCCGGCCAAAAAGACTCCGGCTGCACCCGCCGCCCCGGCCATCCGTACGGCTGCACAGCCTGCTCAGCAGAACAGCAGCATGCAAGGCCAGAAGAGCCGTCGCAATGACCGCAGCGACCGTCCGGCCCGCCAGAACAGCCAGCCTGCCGCCCAGAGCCAGAGCGCAGAGCAGGGCCGCGGTGCAAACAACGGCCAGCGCGGCCGTCAGAATGCGTCCCGCAATGCACAGCCTGCACCGGCCCGTGCCCCCAGAGCGGAGAGCAGCCGCCGCGGCCGTGCCGCTGCTGCAAGGGACGAAGACCCGGGCCTTATGCTCATCAGCCGTCGTCCGCCGCAGCAGAAGTTCACGAACTTTGAGGAGTATATGAACGCCCACGGCGGTGCAACTGCACCCATTGAGGACCACAGCGACGAAGTATGAGCAAAAATGAACCGTTTGCCCCATGGCAGTGCCCGCTGTGCGGGGAGAAACTGACCGGCGACAGCACCCTGAAATGCACAAAAGGCCACTGCTTTGACCGCGCCAAGGAGGGCTACTGGCATCTGCTGCCGGTGCAGAGCATGCGCACCAAGGCCCCCGGCGACAGCAAGGAGATGGTGGTCGCCCGCCGCGCGTTCCTGAATGCCGGATACTACGGCATCTTTGGCAAAGCGGTGGGTGAGCTGTGCGCAGAGTACGGCCAGCCTGCCAGCCCGGAGGCGGCGCTGCATCTGCTGGATGCAGGCTGCGGCGAGGGCTGGTACGACCGCTGCATCGCGCAGGCGCTTGCCGAAAAAAGGCCGCCGGGTGCAGCTGGCGGGTTTTGATATCGCAAAGCCTGCGGTGCGCCTTGCGGCCAAGGCCCTGCCCACGGCACAGTATGCGGTGGCATCCAGCTTCAGCCAGCCGGTGCGCACCGGCTGGGCCGACCTGCTGCTGAACTGCTTTTCGCCCTTTGCACAGGAGGAATTCCTGCGGGTGCTGCGCCCGGGCGGACGGATGATCTATGTGGTGCCCGGTGCCGAACATCTGTACCAGATGAAGGCCGTGCTCTACGAAAAGCCCTATAAAAACCCGGTGCAGCAGATCGCCTATGACGGTTTTGCCGCCATTGGGGAACGGAAAGTGACCGGCCGCGTCACGGTGCCCCACGAACAGCTGGAAGCGCTGTTCGCCATGACACCCTATTACTGGAAAACGCCGCGCGGCGGGGCGGAGCGCCTTGCTGCGCTGTCCCAGCTGGAAACCGATATCTCGTTCCGGTTCCTTGTATTTGAAAAGCTGTAATGATAGCAGTTTGCGTTTTTAATGCACAAGCAACATCCGCAAACTGCATATCGCAAATATGCCGTTTTAATAGGCACTATTTTTGAAAATTGCGGTAAAAAGCAGAAACGCTCGTCATGCAGAATTGTGTGACGAGCGCTTTTTTGCTTCAGTTTCTGTCAAAAGCCCCGTCCCCGAGGGGGCTGTCGAGCGAATACGAGACTGGAGGAGTTCCGTGTGATAGGTCGTCCACGAAAAACACCACTGCCCCCACCGCCGGAGGATAGGAGAAGTCCGGCAGGTGAGGGCAGCAGTGCTGTATCAGGATAGAGAGATCGCTTAGTGTTTTTCGCCCTTGGGCAGCAGACCGGCACGCTCCAGGGCCGGACGCAGGGCGAGGTACAGGATGACCGCACACACGGTGGAGGCCACGCTGTTTACAAAGGTGACACCGCCTGCAATTTTGGTCAGCGCCTGCGCCACGGTGTATTCCTGACCAAAGATGTACACATTGCGGAAGTAGCCCAGGAACGGGTCGGTCAGCACGTTCAGCAGCAGGCCGGAACCGGCAGAAACGATCACCTTGACGAGATAGCCGGAGCTGTGCTTGTCGAGGTCGCGCAGCTTGAATGCCTTGTGCGCCACGGCACCGCAGGTGATGCCGATGATGAACTTGAGCACAAAGGTGGTGACGGCGTAGCCCGGGTCACCGGCCAGAATATCGGCCAGCGCCAGACCAATGGCACCGGCCAGACCGCCGGACACACCGTCCAGCAGCAGGGCGGTCAGGGCGGTGAAGGTGTTGCCCAGATGGAACGAAGAGCCGCCGTAGAACGGCACACGGAAGAACAGATAGGCCACAAGGCTTAAAGCGGCCATGACACCGGTCAGGGCCAGCTCCTTGGTGGTGAAGGTGCGCTTGTACAGCACACTTGCAAACAGAATGACGATGACAACGACTGCCAGAAGCAGCCACATTGCAGTAGTAGACATGATTTACTCTCCCTCCAAATTTCCGTTCCCGCGGCACCAAAGCCCCACTGGGGCTTTGATTGCTTCGCAACCACTTACCTACAATCCTACTTGACATTTGGGTGTCCAGCGGGTATGCTCCTATTATACGCAGAACTGACACCATGAAAATACCCAGAATAAAGTTTTTTAATGGGGTCAGTTTGATGTGATACCCAGACAGGAGGGATAATTTATGGTCCATCTGACCACGGCGCTGGATGCTTCTTCTGGCGTGCCGCTGTACGAACAGCTGTACCGCAGCCTTGCCGGAGAGATGCGAAGCGGTACCCTTGCGGCGGGCACCCGGATGCCCGGCAAGCGGCGGCTGGCGGCAGAACTGTCCGTCTCGGTGAATACGGTGGATGCCGCCTATCAGATGCTGGCGGCGGAAGGGTATCTGGAACCGCGGGAGCGCAGCGGCTTTTATGTACAGGAATATCTGGCCCTGCCGTCCCGGCCTGCCGGCGGGCCGGAACAGCCCGCACCGCCAAAACCGGAACCGCCTGTGCTGCCGGTGCGGTACGACCTTTCCACCCGCGGGGTAGACCCGGAGCTGTTCCCGTTCCGCACATGGGCGCGGCTGCAAAAGGAGCTGCTCTATTCTTCGCCCCAGCTGCTCACCCACGGCGATGCGCAGGGCGACCCGGCCCTGCGGCAGGCGCTGGCGGAATATCTCTCTGAATACCGCGGTGTGCAGTGCGGGCCGCATCAGATCGTGGTGGGGGCGGGATTGGAATATCTGCTGGGCCTGCTGGCACCGCTGCTGCCCGGCCCTGCAGCGGTGGAAACGCCGGGCTACCCCCGTGCTTTGCAGGTGCTGCAGAACAACGGTGTGCACTGCTGCTGCCTACCGGTGGACGAGGACGGCCTTTCGGTGGAAGCACTGAACCGGTCGGATGCAGCGGTGTGCTACGTCACGCCCAGCCACCAGTTCCCCACAGGCGTTACCATGCCTGCGGGCCGCAGGGCCGAGCTTCTGCACTGGGCAGCCCGCAGGCCGGGCGGGCGGTATATTATAGAAGATGATTACGATTCGGAGTTCCGTTTTGATACCCGGCCTCTGCCCAGCCTGCAGGGCATGGCGGGTGCAGACGGCCCGGTGGTGTACCTCTCCACCTGCTCCCGCAGTCTGGCTCCCAGCATCCGTATCGCCTATATGGTGCTGCCGGAGCATCTTCTGCCTGCATGGCGGAAAAAATACCGCCTGTACTCCGGCACGGTGAGCCGGTTTGAGCAGCAGACGCTGGCCCGCTTTATCACCGAGGGCTACTTCACCCGGCATCTGGCCCGGGAGCGTGTGGCCTACAAGGCCCGGCGGGACGCGCTGGCGGCAGCATTGAACACTGCCTTTGCTCCCGGCGAGCTGACCCTTGCGGGCCTGCACACCGGACTGAACCTGCTGGCAAAGCTCAAAGACCCGCCGCCGGATGCTGCGCTGCGCTGCGCGGCGGAAGCCGAAGGCGTGCAGCTGAGCCTGCTGAGTGATTACGACCTGACCGGAGAAGCACCCTCAGCGGCGGGCACGCTGGTGCTGGGTTATGGCTCGCTGAAGGACGAGGCCTGCGCCTCGGTGGGCGAAACATTGAAAAAGGTCTGCATGGCAGCGCGGGAAGCATCCGTGACCGTGTAAGTGCCGCTGGCGGCATTCCACTGGCCGGGCAGGGCCTGCGCCGCCACAGCGGCGCTGTTGTTGGCAAGAAATTCCAGTGTGCGTTCCAAAGCGTCATAGTCCAGCGCGGTCAGGTCGGTGAGCAGGGCCGAACTGCTGGCACGCAGGGCATCCGGCAGGGTGGCGGGCAGCAGGTCCAGATCCTGCCGGAGAAACGCATCCCACACGGCAGCGCGGGCCGCTGCGGTGCGTACTGGTGAAAAGGCTTCGTCGGCCTGCAGCTGGCACAAGAATTCGTGCGCGTCCCCGGCGGAAATGCCCTGCACGGCCCGGCTGCGGCCATGGCGGGCAAGCTCTTCCTCGGTCAGTGCGCCGGTAAAGCCCACCCGCACCGGCCCGTACCGGCTGGCAATGCGCTCCAGCACATCGGGAGAAAAGGCCAGATACCTTGTGCCCTCCGGCAGGGCCAGCACCTGTGCCAGCGCTTCGCGGCAGCGGGCCGGGCCAGCGGCGGAATAGCAGCGGGCAAGGGATGTTTCTTCTTCTGCAAAAGGCACGGTGAGCACGGCAGGCACGCTGAGCAGATGCACGCAGTTCTGGCTGGCGTTCAGGTAGGCCAGCACAAAGCCGGGCTGTTCGCCGGAGACGCACAGCAGTACAGTGAGCTGGTCGGTGGTCTTAGGCAGCTGGATGGGCACACCGCTCTCGCTGCGGGCAGCCTGCCGCAACTGGGTGCGCAGCTGCTGACGGGACAGCAGCACCGTGCCGCCCACCAGCGGCACCAGCACCAGCAGCGAAGCAAACAGTGCTGCCCAAAAGGGCTTCCAACCTCCACTGCGCATGGGATACACCGCCTTTCCTTTGCATAAAGCTTTGGCCTGCAGGCAAGACTTTATGCAGAAAAGGAGGCGTTTGCAGATGAAAAACAAAAAAGAGACAGCACCGACCACAGAGAAAGAACGGGAGAACTTCTGGCTGGAGATCGGCCCCGCCAGCGCCTATTACGGCACAGATTCTTACGAGACCGCGAAAGAAAACGGCGATGCCAGCCCGGATGGCAAAGCCCGGGGGTTTGAAGGCGCGGAGCCAAAAGAAAAGTAAAATAAATTTATGGCAGCGCTATGATGAGGAAGGATAAAAGTAATACCAAAACAAAATTCATCTGTCGGCATAACAGATGAAAAAGCAGCGTATGATATACAAAATGTCTTGCACACAAGGACAGAATATGGTATAGTCTTTCTATCGCGCACAACTGTGCGCCAGAAGAACCGAAAAAGACGTGCACGGCGGGGAAAGACCGTGCACTCTGGAGAAGCCCGCTTGTAAAGTGGGTGCCGAAGGTGTAAGGCCGCAGGGAAAGCGGCTGTATCTCTCAGGCAAAAGGACAGAGCCATCGTCTTTGCGCAATGGGGCGCAGCCGGGAATGCGGCGCACCCCGGCTGCGGAAAATGAGAGCGCTCCGAATTTTGCGGGCAGAGCCTTTGGTGGGTTCTGTCCGCTTTTGTTTTGTGTATAGGGGGAAAGAGAGAATGGTCGAGATGATCACGCAGGTGAACAATGCCATCAATGGCGTGGTGTGGGGGCCGTTTGGTCTGGCACTGCTGTTCTGCACCGGCTTCTGGATGAGCGCCCGCACGGGCTTTTTCCAGTTCCGCAAAATGGGCTACTGGCTCCGGCACACCATCGGCGCGATCTTCACCAACAAGGACATCACCGCGCACACCAGCAAGGAGGATATGGCCATCAGCCAGTTCCAGAGCATGTGCACGGCGCTGGCGGGCACCATCGGCACCGGCAACATCGTGGGTGTGGCAACGGCCATCGTTTCCGGTGGGCCGGGAGCCATCTTCTGGATGTGGGTCATGGCATTGCTTGGCATGATGACCAGCTTTTCGGAGAATGTGCTGGGCGTGTACTACCGCCGCAAAAACGAAAAAGGCGAGTGGTCGGGCGGTGCCATGTACTACCTCACCGATGGTCTTGGCGCAAAGAAGGGCTGCAAACAGCTGGGCAAGGTGCTGGCAGTGCTGTTTGCCTGCTTCTGCATTCTGGCTTCCTTCGGCATTGGAAACATGAGCCAGATCAATTCCATCGCGGGCAACATGAACGCTGCTTTTGGCGTACCGACCCTCGTCACCGGCCTGTGCCTGATGGTGGTCACGGCCCTTATCGTCATTGGCGGTTTGAAGCGCGTTGCCGCTGTTACCGAAAAGCTGGTGCCGCTCATGGCCCTGTTCTACATTGCAGGCGCGCTCATCATCGTAGTGCTGCACGCGGGCAACATCCCAGCGGCATTTGCGGCTATTTTCAAGGGTGCTTTCAATCTGAACGCGGCAGGCGGCGGTGCGCTGGGCTACGGCATCAGCCAGACCATCACCTGGGGCTTCAAGCGCGGTGCCTTCTCCAACGAAGCCGGTCTCGGCTCTGCCGTCATGGTCAACTCCGCTTCCAACGTCAAGGAGCCGGTGCATCAGGGCATGTGGGGCGTGTTTGAGGTGTTTGCCGATACCATCGTGGTCTGCACGCTCACTGCTCTGGTCATCCTGACCACCGGCGTGGTAGACCTGCAGAGCGGCGCTGTACTGGCCGGTGTGCAGGACAACGCATTGGTGGGTCAGGCCTTCACCGCCGCATTTGGCAGCTTTGGCCCCAAGTTCATTGCTGTTTCCATTCTGTTGTTTGCCTACTCCACTACGCTGGGCTGGAGCCACTACGGCACCAAGGCCGTGGAGTATCTCTTCGGCACCACAGGCAGCCGCATCTACAAGGTGGTCTTTGTGTGCATGACCGTGGTGGGTGCCACCATGAAGCTGGGCCTTGCGTGGAATCTTTCCGATACTTTCAACGGTCTGATGATGATCCCGAACCTGATCGGCGTGCTGGTGCTGTCCGGCACTGTGGTGGACATCACCCGTAACTACTTCGACCGCCGGGTGAAGGGCAAGGACATCGAACCCCATGTGGTCGGCTTTCCTGGAGTACCAGAAGCAGGAGGAGGCCGAAGCCGCCGCAGAGGAAGCGGAGCTGGAAAAGGCCGCAAACGAATAAAATACCCAAAAGCAAGGGCTGTCTGTGAATGAGGACAGCCCTTGCTTTTGTCTGCTGCCCTGCCTTATAATAAATTAAAAAACAGGGGAGGGAACAACCCATGAGCGAAGTTTTCCCATCTGAAAAACAAACTCCTTGCCGAACAGGTGGAGGACGAAATTACCACTATATTCTGGATACCCCCGTGGAGCCGGGAGCCAACTGCCCAATGAATTTGAACTGGGCGAAAAGTTCGGCGTGGGCCGCAGCACGGTGCGCGAAGCCGTGAAGCTGCTTTCCAGCAAGGGCATCGTGGAGGTGCGGCGGGGCTCCGGCACCTATGTGGTCACGACCGCCAAGGGCCTTTCGGACCCGCTGAACCTGCGCAGCGTGCAGGACAAGAACGCGCTGGCACTGGATCTTGTCAATGTGCGCCTGCTGCTGGAACCGGGCATGGCCGAGATGGCAGCACTGAACGCTTCCGACGAGGACATCGAGCGCATCCAGCGCCTGTGCGACCGGGTGGAGAGCAAGATCCACAGCGGTGATCTGTACATTGAGGACGACATCGCATTCCATACCTGCATCGCAGAGAGCAGCAAGAACATGGTGGTGGAGCAGCTCATCCCCATTATCGATACGGCGGTCATGATGTTCGTGAATGTTACCCACAAAAAGCTGACGGAGGAGACCATCCTGACCCACCGCATGATCACCGAAGCCATTGCCCGGCATGACTCCATTGGCGCCCGGTCTGCCATGGTGATGCACCTGAACTTCAACCGCAACTGCATCCGAAAGCTTTACGACGGCGAATGGGAAACCTGACGCCGCCGCATTTTACGTCCCCGCACAGTGCAAGGTCTGTGCGGGGACTTTTTATGCCTGAAGTTATCTGATGACTTTTTAAGACGAATGACACAGAAAAGTCGAAAAATGGGTTAGATTATATGATGTATCCAAGATTTCAGAGCAATATGCACGAAAAACTGGGCTGGTTATTGTTATAAAGTGGGTTCTGACTGCGACAACTTGCAAACGAGGCGGGATTCGATTAAAATGAACATGTAAGATGTCCGACAGTCAAAAGGATGATTTGCAAGCAGAAAAAGAGCATTTGGAGGTACGATCATGGAACTGCGTTCTCAGGCAGTGCGTAAACTGGCACCGGAAAAACGATCCGCTGAAGATCGGCATGGGCTGGAAGGTGGACGACCTTGCAAAGCCCCAGATCATGGTGGAGAGCACCTTTGGCGACAGCCACCCCGGCAGCGCCCATCTGGATCAGTTCGTGAAGGAGGCTGTACAGGCAGTCAACACCCACGGCGGCAAGGCTGCACGCTATTTTGCAACCGATATGTGCGACGGTATCGCACAGGGCCACGACGGCATCAACTACTCGCTGCCCCACCGTGACGCCATCGTGAATCTGGTGGAAGCTCAGGCCAACGCCACCGTGTACGACGGCGGCGTGTTCATCGCCAGCTGCGACAAGTCCATGCCGGCCATGCTGATGAGCATTGGCCGCCTGAAGGATATGAGCGCCATCGTGGTCACCGGCGGCGTGATGGAAGCCCACACCCTGCCCAAAAAGTACGTGGTCAATGACCCCGCCTGCGCCATCAACGACCTGTTGACGCTGGAACAGATCGGCAAGTTCGACGCATGGGAAAAGACGGGCGTGATCCCCAACGAGCAGCTGGACTACTACAAGCACAATGCCTGCCCCAGCTGCGGCGCCTGCTCCTTTATGGGCACCGCTTCTACCATGCAGATCATGGCCGAGGCTCTGGGCCTGATGCTGCCCGGCACCGCCCTGATGCCGGCCACCGCCCCGGAGCTGAAGCAGGCTGCCTATGATGCCGGCGTTCAGGTGATGAAGCTGGTGGCCGAGGGCATCAAGGCCAAGGACATCGTCACCATGAAGAGCTTTGAAAACGCCATCATGGTGCACGCCGCCATCTCCGGCTCCACCAATGCCACCATGCATCTGCCCGCCATTGCACACGAGTTCGGCTTTGAGATCGATGCCGACACCTTTGACCGGATGCACCGCGGCGCACACTATCTGCTGAACATCCGTCCTTCCGGCGACTGGCCCGCACAGTACTTCTACTATGCAGGCGGCGTGCCCCGCGTGATGGAAGAGATCAAGTCCATGCTGCATCTGGACGTGATGACTGTCACCGGCAAGACGCTGGGCGAAAACCTGGAAGACCTGAAGAAGAACGGCTTCTACGAGCACTGCGACGAGATCCTGCAGGAAAAGACCAAGGGTCTGGGCATCAAAGTCACCCGCGAGGATATCATCCACAGCTTTGACAACGCCAAGGGCACCGACGGCAGCATCGCTATCCTGAAGGGCAATCTGGCCCCGGAGGGCAGTGTCATCAAGCACACCGCCTGCCCCAAGAACATGTTTCACGCCACCCTGCGCGCAAGGCCCTTTGACAGCGAGGAAGAGTGCATCAGCGCCGTTCTGAACAAGCAGGTCCAGCCCGGAGATGCCATCTTCATCCGTTACGAAGGCCCCCGCGGCAGCGGCATGCCCGAGATGTTCTACACCGGCGAGGCCATCTGCGCCGACCCGAAGCTGGCTTCCAGCGTGGCGCTCATCACCGACGGCCGCTTCTCCGGCGCAAGCCGCGGCCCGGTCATCGGCCATGTCAGCCCGGAGGCCGCTGTGGGCGGCCCCATCGCTCTGGTAGAAGAGGGCGATCTCATCCGCATCGATGTGCCGAACCGCCAGCTTGCCATCGTGGGCGTGAACGGTGAGGAAAAGACCCCCGAAGAGATGGAGGCTATCCTTGCCCAGCGCCGTGCCAACTGGAAGCCCAAGGCTCCCAAGTACACCAAGGGCCTGCTGAAACTCTACTCTCAGCACGCCGTCAGCCCCATGAAGGGTGCATATATGGAGTAAAAACGCTTCGTTTGCGATAAAAACCAAAAAACAAAAATCAACTGTTCAGCGTTTTTTTGCTGAACGGTCTGGATAAAGTTACGCCAAAAACAAAAAAGCGGATATTGCTTCGTCTATAAAAACCATCGAAATCCGGTGTCCGTCTGCGGGGACGGCGCTGAAATAAGACCCAAAGCAAACATAACATCAAAAATGGAGGAAATGTTTATGACAGCTGTTGAACCCCGGACGCCGCGCGGCTCGTGTTCGCCGCATGGCGGGCCTGATCCTTTTGCTCATCCTTATCATCAAGTTCAAAGTCCACGCCATGATCTCCATCCTGATCGGTGCGGTGGGCATCGGCCTGATGGCCGGTATGCCCCTGTCTGACATCATCGGCTCGGTCAACGAAGGCATCGGCAACACCTTAAAGGGCATCGCTCTTCTGGTGGGCCTTGGCTCCATGTTCGGTGCCATTCTGGAAGAATCCGGCGGCGCACAGACGCTGGCCGTGACCATGGTGCGCAGGTTCGGCGACGAAAAAGCCGCATGGGCGCTTGGTATCACAGGTCTGGTGGTGGCCATGCCGGTGTTCTTCGACGCCGGTCTGATCATCCTGATCCCGCTGGCCTTCTCTCTGGCAAAGCGCACCAAGCGCTCGGTCCTGTACTATGTCATCCCTCTGCTGGCCGGTCTGGCTGTCGGCCACGCCTTCATTCCTCCCACGCCGGGCCCCGTTCTGGTGGCCAGCATGCTGGGCGTTGATCTGGGCTGGGTCATTCTCATCGGCATCTTCTGCGGCATCTTCGCCATGATCGCTGCCGGTCCCATCTGGGGCTCCATCTGCGGCAAGAAGTATATGATCGAGGTGCCCGAGCACGTTGCACAGCAGGCAGACATCGACGAGAGCAAGCTGCCCAAGTTCGGCACCATCGTGGGCATCATCATGATCCCGCTGCTGCTCATCATCGCAAACTCCGTGGCAAAGGTAGTGCCCGCACTGGCAGGCATCCAGCCCGTTCTGGCCTTCCTCGGCGAGCCCTTCATGGCGCTGCTGCTGGCTACCATCGCTGCTATGTACCTGCTGGGCACCCGCCACGGCTACACTAACGCCCAGCTGGAAAAGATCATGACCAAGTCTCTGGAGCCCACCGGCATGATCCTGCTGGTCACTGCCTGCGGCGGCGTGCTGCGCTATATGCTGCAGAACTCCGGTCTGGGCGATGTCATCGGCAACGCCGTGGCAAACGCCAGCCTGCCGCTGGTGCTGGTGGCCTTCATCGTGGCTGCTCTGGTGCGTATCTCGGTGGGTTCCGCTACCGTGGCTATGACCATGGCAGCCGGCATCATCTCCGCCATGCCCGGCCTCAGCGAGCTGAGTCCGCTGTACCTGGCCTGCGTCACTGCTGCCATCGCCGGCGGCTCCACCGTGTGCTCTCACTTCAACGACTCCGGCTTCTGGCTGGTGAAGAGCCTGGTGGGCATGGATGAAAAGACCACCCTCAAGACCTGGACCATCATGGAAACTCTGGTTGGCGGTGTGGGCTTCCTGGTAGCACTGGTCATCTCCTTCTTTGCCTGATCATCCTCATCTGCGGGGCTGTGCCTGCACACAGTCTGCGCAATGCTTTGCAAATTCCTGAGATCTCCTCAGCACAGCAGACCCCCGGGCGGTTTACCGCCCGGGGGTCTGCTGCTTTCTGTATTATCTGTATTATAAAAGCGGAAGATCCGGCCCGGAGGCCAGCTGGATGAAGGCGTCCATTTCCCGGGTGCAGCATTTATCCTTGTGGTAGAACATCTGGCGGTACATGGTCAGCCGGAAGTCTGACACCTCCAGAATGCGCAGATCTCCTCTGGACGCAGGCTCGGCCACAGCGAAGCGCGGCAGCAGGGAAATGCCGGAGGAGCGCTCCAGCATCTTGATGATAAAGGAGGTATCGCTGATCTCAAGGCTGGGGGTCAGCTCGATCTGGCGGGAAGCCAGAAACCGGTCAAAGGTGCGGCGGTAGTTGGCGTTGCGTTCGGTGAGGAAGAAGGGCTTGTCCAGAAGCTCTGCCACCCGGTACGGGCCGGGGTGGCCGAGGTCGATGTCCGGGGAAGCCACGAACACCACTTCTTCCGGGATCTCGTTGCATTTGTGCCAGCTGTTGGAGTAGCGCGGCTCGTCCAGAATGCAGATCAGGTCCACCTCGCCGCGCTCCATCTTTTCGATCAGCTCCTCCGGGGAGCCGGTAGTGACCCGAAGGCTGACTTTGGGGTGTTCCACCCGGAACTGATGCATTAGGCCGGGCAGACGGAAAAAGCAGAGGGATTCCAGCGTGCCGATGTGCAGGCAGCCCTCCAGCTCGGCATCCTCGCTCAGGGCGCGGCGGGCGTTGTGGATGGTATCCAGAATGCTGTTGGCGTATTCCAGAAAGCACTGACCCTGTGCGGTCAGGATCACCCGCTTGCCCATGCGGTCGAACAGGCGCACACCCAGCTCTTCTTCCAGCGCTTTGATCTGCACGGTAACGGCAGACTGGGAATAGCCCAGACTTTCCGCCGCCTTGGAAAAGCTCTGGAACTGGGCGGCACGGATCAGGGTGCTCAGCTGGCGCACTTCCATGGCAAAACTCCTCTGCTATTAAGATTTTTAAACCATAACTTTATTTTTATGAATTTGAATCATGCATATGTCTATGTTAAACTAAATGTGTCAACACGTCAAGTGAAAATTTGACGTTTCGTGAAAGGCTGGCCGTGCGGGCTGCGGTGGAGAGAGCGCTGTCAGGTGCCGCACAAAGGTCAGAATAGGAAAAGGAGGATTTTATTCTTATGGAAAAGAAAAAATTCAAGCTCGGACTGCTGCCGAAGCTGCTCATCGCCATCGTGCTGGGCATCATCATCGGCCAGTTCTTCCCGGTGTGGTTCTGCCGGGTCGTCGTCACGGCATCCAGCATCTTCAGCTCGTTCCTGAAGTTCATCATCCCGCTGATGATCGTGGCCTACGTCACCATGGGTATTGCCGACCTGAAGAGCGGCGCAGGCAAGCTGCTGCTCATCACGGTGGCTCTGGCCTACGGCTCCACCCTGATCGCAGGCTCGGCATCCTATCTGGTGTCTGCAAGCCTGTTCCCCAGCTTCATGAGCGAAGGCGCTCTGGAACAGATCGCCGCCACGGCTGACAACTCTCTGGTCAGCTACATCTCCATCTCCATCCCTCCGCTGCTGGACACCCTGTCTGCCGTGGTGCTGGCCTTCGTGCTGGGCCTGTGCCTGTCCACCTTGCGCGGCAAGACCATCGGTGATACACTTTATAATGGCATGAAGGACTTCTCCGGCATCATCGATCAGGTGCTGCACAGCGTCATCATCCCGCTGCTGCCCCTGTACGTCTGCGGTACCTTCATCGACATGACCAAGTCCGGCAAGACCTTTGCCATCCTCGGTATTCTGTGGAAGGTATTCATCGTTGTTATCATCATGCACCTGATCTGCATCTGCATCCAGTTCGTAATTGCAGGTCTGGTCAGCCACAAGAACCCGTTCACGCTCATCCGCAACCAGATTCCGGGCTACGCAACCGCACTGGGCACCCAGTCCTCTGCGGCTACCATTCCGGTCAACCTGCAGTGCGCTGGCGGCCTGATGGCGTGCAGCGAGCAGATCCGCAACTTCGTGGTGCCTCGTGCGCCAACATCCACATGGCAGGCTCCATGATCACCATTACCGCCTGCGCAACTGCCGTCTGCCTGATGAACCAGCTGCCCATCAGCCTTGCTACCGTGGTGCCCTTCATCATGACGCTGGGCGTTGCCATGGTGGCTTCTCCCGGTGCTCCCGGCGGCTCCATCATGACCGCTCTGCCCTTCCTGTACATGATCTTTGGCGCTGAGGCCGGTGACCCCAATGGCCCCATCTGCGCCATCATGGTGGCTCTGTACATCACTCAGGATTCCTTCGGCACTGCCTGCAACGTCTCCGGCGACAACGCCATCGGCGTGATCGTGGAGACCATCTACCAGAAGTTCATCAACAAGAGCAGCGCAAGCGTCTGATGCGCGGCGCGGTTCTTGACCTGACAGGAGTGACACCCCATGGCATTTATCAGTGTTTTTGATGTTCTGGGCCCGAACATGATCGGCCCTTCCAGCTCCCACACCGCAGGCGCGGAGATCATCGCCTTTCTGGCACAAAAGATGATCGCCCCGCCGCTGAAGCGGGCGGACTTTACCCTCTACGGTTCCTTTGCCAAGACCTACCACGGCCACGGTACCGACCGTGCCCTGCTGGGCGGCATCATGGGCTTTTCGGCCGATGATACCCGCATCCGGGATTCCTTTGCCATTGCCACCGACCGCGGCCTTGGCTACAGCTTCACCCCCAATGAGGTGGAGACCGACATCCACCCCAACACGGTGGATATCCGCATGGAGAATGCGGCCGGTCAGGTGATGACCGTGCGCGGTGAATCGCTTGGCGGCGGCAAGGTGCGCATCGTGCGGATCAACGGCGTGGAGGTGGACTTTACCGGCGAGTACAATGCCCTCATCGTGGTGCAGAAGGACAAGCCCGGCGTGGTGGCCCACATTACCAAGATCCTCAGCGACCGCAGCGTGAACATTGCGTTCATGCGTCTGTTCCGCGAGGAAAAGGGACACACGGCTTACACCATCGTGGAGTCGGATGAGCGCCTGCCCGAGGGTGTGGATCAGCTGCTGCTGGCAAACCCGAACATCAACGATGTAATGGTCGTGCAGCCGTAAGGAGGGACAAGCGATGAACATGGATTTCAAGTCCGCCAAGGAGCTGCTGGACCTGTGCGAGGAAAACCAACTGCCCATTTCGGAAGTGATGCGCCAGCGGGAATGCCTGCTGGGCGAAACGCCCCGGGATGCTGTGGATCACCGCATGGCAAAGGCATGGGAGATCATGCACGCTTCTGCCACCCAGCCGCTGAAAAAGCCCATCAAATCCATGGGTGGGCTGATCGGCGGCGAGGCCAAAAAGCTGGAAACACATTATAATAAGAAGAAAAACATCTGCGGCGACGTGCTGCAGAAGGCCATGACCTACGCCATGGCCGTGCTGGAAGTGAACGCTTCCATGGGCCTGATCGTGGCTGCACCCACTGCAGGCTCTGCAGGCGTGGTGCCGGGCATGATGCTGGCCCTGCAGGAGTGCTACCGCATCTCCGACCAGCGCATCGTGGATGCCCTGTTCAACGCCGGTGCCGTGGGCTATCTTGCCATGCGCAACGCCACCGTGGCCGGTGCCGTGGGCGGCTGTCAGGCCGAGGTGGGCATTGCGTCTGCCATGGCTGCTTCTGCCGCCGTGGAGCTGATGGGCGGCAACCCGCAGCAGTGTCTGGATGCAGCTTCCACCGTGCTGATGAACATGCTGGGCCTTGTGTGCGACCCTGTAGGCGGGCTGGTGGAGTACCCCTGCCAGAACCGCAACGCTGCCGGTGTGGCCAACGCCCTCATTGCAGCAGAACTGTCCCTGAGCGGCATCCGCCAGCTGATCCCCTTCGACCAGATGCTGGACGCCATGTACGCCGTGGGCAAGCGCCTGCCTGCCGAGCTGCGCGAGACCGCCCTTGGCGGCTGTGCCGCCACCCCCGCCGCCTGTGCCGCCTGCGGCCTGTGCAGCGGGAACTGATCTTTCAACATGCAGCGCCGCCGGTGTGGAAACGCCCGGCGGCGTTTTTGCGCGTTCGTGACCGGAAATGCCGGCCCAAACGGCGGGGCTTTGCATCTTTTTGTGCAAACACACCGAAAAGATGGCCGGGATGACTGGCGCTTGTCTGCGAAATGTGATAAACTAAACGCAGAAGTGCTCTGCGCAGCCCGTGCAGAGCGGCAAAAAAGATGATAAGTGAGGTCGTTTGTAATGAAGATCATTCGTGCAAAAGATTATGCGGATATGTCCCGCAAGGCAGCCAATATCATTTCGGCACAGGTCATTATGAAGCCCAACTGCGTGCTGGGTCTGGCGACCGGCGGCACCCCCGTGGGCGCGTATGCACAGCTGGTGGACTGGTACAACAAGGGCGACATCGATTTTTCTGAGGTGACCACCGTCAATCTGGACGAGTACCGCGGCCTGCCCAAGGAGCACCCGGAAAGCTACTGGAGCTTCATGCACCGCAACCTGTTCGACAAGGTGAACATCGACCCGGCAAAGATCAACCTGCCGGACGGCACCAACCCCGATGCAGAGGATGCCTGCGCAAAGTACAACCAGATCATCCACGCTGTGGGCGGTATCGACCTGCAGCTGCTGGGCATCGGCCACGACGGCCACATCGGCTTCAACGAGCCGGGCGAAGCCTTTGAGCTGGAGACCCACTGTGTGAACCTGACCGCCGAGACCATTGAGGCAAACAAGCGCTTCTTTGACGGCAATGTGGATCTGGTGCCCAAGCAGGCTTATACCATGGGCATCAAGACTATCATGCAGGCACGCAAGGTGCTCATGGTGGCAAACGGCGCAGGCAAGGCCGAGATCGTCAAGAAGGCATTCTTCGGCCCCGTCACTCCGGAGGTGCCCGCAAGCATCCTGCAGATGCATCCGGACTTCACGCTGGTGGGCGACGAGGAAGCTCTGAGCCTGATCTGATCGTTCCACGCTCTGACTGCCGCACGGTGCAATGCTGTGCGGCAGTTTTTTGCTGCCAACGGCTTTACAATCGCGCAAAAAGGCGGTATTCTTTTATATATGACACTTTTCTCAGGGAGGAAACCATGGATATCCGCCAGCTGCACTACTTTCTGGTATTGTGCGATGAAATGAATTACAGCCGCGCGGCACAGCGGCTGTTTTTGTCACGGCAGGCACTGCGGCAGAGCATCTCTGCGCTGGAAGCCGAGCTGTGCGGGCCGCTGTTCCTCAGCGCCCACCACAAGCTCACCCTTACCGACCGCGGCATGAGCCTGCAGCGCCATGCCGCGCCGGTAGTGGAGCAGTTCCAGCAGATGCAGGCATCCCTGCGGGCCGAGATCCAGTCGGCGCAGCCGGTGCGCATCGGCATCAGCGTGTCGCTGGTGCCGGACTACCTGCCTGGATTGGAGACCCAGCTGGACAAGTTCCGCCAGCAGTATCCCCATGTGGAGATGCGCTTCCGCATGATGGACAACGATGCGGTGGCGGACGATGTGGAGCAGGGGGAGCTGGACGCGGGTCTGGTCATCGATCTGGGCTGTGCTGCGCCGGTACTGGCCCGCACCACCCTGCGGGCAGACCCTGCCTGCCTGCTGGTGCCCCGGGGGCACGCGTTCTGGGATAAGGAGAGCATCCCGCTGGCAGAGCTGCGCGGTCAGCGGGTGCTGCTGCCCAGCTTGCGGCAGGATCTGTTCAGCCCGCTGTGGTCGGCCTGCGCCCGGTTGGGCTTTGCGCCGAATGCGGAGATCGGCCCCAGCTTTTATCAGGCCTATTATCTTGTGCAGGAGCAGCTTTGCACCTGTCTGACCCGCTATGAACCGGGAGCCAGACGGGAACTGGACCGTGTGCGGGATGTGCTGCTGGAAGATCTGCCCCCGCTGTGCGTCTCACTGGTGCAGCGGCGGGATCATTCCTCTGCCTACATCGACCTGCTGCGCAGCTACCTGATGGAGGTGCTGGGCGGTTCGGCCAGCCTGCCGCCCCGCCGCGGACGGCCCGCAAAGCCGTTCTACAATTTCCCGGTGCTGTCCAGCGCTGCGGCAAAGGCTGCACCGGCCCACCCGGTGCCCGGCACCCAGCTGGATTTTGCCGGCGGCACCAACTTCCGGGAGCTGGGCGGTTACGAAGCCGACGAGGGCAAGCATATCAAGTGGGGCCAGATCTGGCGCGGCATCCCTACCTGCAAGCTCACCGGTGAGGCCGACCGCGCGAAGCTGGACGCGCTGGGCCTGCGCCTGATCCTTGATCTGCGCAGCAGCGGGGAAGTGCAGAAAGAACCGGACTACGTACCGGACGGTGCACGTCTGGTGCAGATCTGCGGCCTGTGCGCCGAGGACGGCCACGAGATCTCCTTTGCGCCGGATGATATCGCCGCCCTGATGAAGGGCTATGAAGAAAGCGCCGACGGCAGCACCTTCGTGCAGGCTATGTACGAGCGGATGCTGTTTGGCAACAAGGCGTTCAAGGAGCTGTTCCGTGCGCTGGAAGCAGGCGAGACCCCCATCCTGTTCCACTGCTCGGCCGGCAAGGACCGCACCGGCGTGGCGGCCATGCTCATTCTGCTGGCACTGGGCGCTTCGGATGAGACGATCTGTGCGGACTATGAGCGCACGAACCTCTGCCGCAAGGCTGAGATCGACGCAGTGCTGGCGGAGCACGCCGAAGAGATCGCGGCAAACCCGGCCTGCCGGATGCGCTATTACCGCAAGGCGGGCGTGGACCCGGCAACCGCACCCTTTGTGCTGCGCACCATCCGCGCAAAATACGGCAGCGCCGAGAACTATCTGGAAGCCGAATACGGCCTGACCCCTGCGCGCCTGATGCGGCTGCGCAGGATGTATCTGGAATAAACGGGAACGGGGACGGCATCCGGTGCGGATACTGTCCCTGTTTTCTGCACAAAATGTTCTGCGGGGCAGGGTTTTCCTCTTGACAAGCGGGCAATTGTTTCGTACTATAAATAGTAGTATGGAATAAAAGACGCTGTGTGCAGGTCGTTCCCGTGACCCGTGTCCCTTACAGGCAGAGCCTGCCTGTTTTTATATAAGATAGAACTGTAGATAGAAAAGCTTGCAGCCTGTCCGTGCGGCATTTGCCGTGCGTGTGGTCTTGTTGCCACTTTTTGCATTGAAAGCTCACTTATAAAAAATGTTTGCAGCCTACACCTGCCCTACAGCGTCTCCTGCTTATGATTCAGAATTTTGAATTTTAACAAAGGAGAGTGAAATGCGATGTCCACGATCATCTGGATCGTGATCTTGATCGTCGCGCTTGCTGCGGGCATCGGTGCAGGCTATTTTTATTGGTTACAACAACCGTAAAAAGACCGCCGAAGCCCAGATCGGCAGCGCAGAAGCCGAGGCCACCCGTCTGGTGAACGAAGCGATCAAGACCGCAGAACAGAAACGCAAGGAAGCGGTTCTGGAAGCAAAGGACGAGGCCTTCAAGCTGAAGGCCGAGGTGGATGCCCAGAAGGCAGAAGCCGATAAGGAGATCAAGCAGCGCCGTGCGGAGATCAGCCGTCAGGAGAACCGCATCGACCAGAAGGAAACCGCCCTCGACCGCAAGACCGAGGTACTGGAAAAGAAGGAAGAGGAGCTGAAAAAGCGCGCCGCTGAGGCCGAGGAGCGTCTGGCAGAGATCGACGCTCTGCGCGCCAAGGAGATGGAGCGTCTGGAGACGCTGGCAGGTCTGAGTCAGGCAGGACGCCCGCGAGGTGCTACTGCACAAGGTGGACGAGGAGCTGACCCACGAAAAGGCCGTGCGCGTTGCCGCCTACGAGACCGACCTGAAGGAGAACTGCGACAACATTGCACGCAACCTGATCGGTCAGGCCGTCAGCCGCTGCGCTGCCGACCACTGCAGCGAGACCACCGTCAGTGTGGTGCCGCTGCCCAGCGACGAAATGAAGGGCCGCATCATCGGCCGCGAGGGCCGCAACATCCGTGCACTGGAAACGGCTACCGGTGTGGACCTGATCATCGACGATACCCCGGAGGCCATCACCCTGTCCTCCTTTGACCAGACCCGCCGCGAGGTGGCCCGCATGACGCTGGAACGCCTGATCGGTGATGGCCGCATCCACCCCGCCCGCATCGAGGAGACGGTGGAAAAGTGCCGCCACGAGCTGGAGCTGCAGATGAAGCGCGAGGGCGAACGTGCCGTGATGGAGCTGGGCATCCATGGCCTGCACCCCGACCTCATCAAGCTGATCGGCCGGTTGAAGTACCGCACCAGCTTTGGCCAGAACGCCCTGACCCACAGCATGGAGGTGGCATGGGTGGCCGGCCTGCTGGCAGGCGAAATGGGTGTGAATGTGACCATGGCACGCCGTGCCGGTCTGCTGCATGATATCGGCAAGGCACTGGACCACGAGATCGAGGGCAGCCATGTGCAGATCGGTGTGGATATCTGCCGCAAGTACAAGGAAAATACCCAGATCATCCATGCCATTGAGGCTCACCACGGCGACGTGGAGCCCAAGACCCCGTTGGCCTTCATCATTCAGGCTGCCGACGCCATCAGCGCTGCACGCCCGGGTGCCCGCCGCGAGAATGTGGAAAGCTACGTCAAGCGTCTGGAAAATCTGGAGGAGATCTCTTCCAGCTTCGAGGGCGTGGAGCAGGCCTTTGCCGTGCAGGCAGGCCGCGAAGTGCGCATCATGGTCAAGCCCGATGTCATCAGCGACGATCAGGTGATCCTGCTGGCACGCTCCATTGCCAAGAAGATCGAGGACACGCTGGATTACCCCGGCCAGATCAAGGTCAATGTGATCCGCGAGAGCCGCGCTGTGGAGTACGCAAAATAAAGTTTTGCCCAAAAAGCTGCCGTGCAGATGCACAGCAGCTTTTTTCTGCTTGTAATCCGGCGGCAAAAAAGGTATCATGGAGAAAAACAGACCGAAAGGGGAGAACCACAATATGAAACATGCAAGAAAATGGCTGGCTTGCCTGCTGGCGGGTGCACTGGCACTGGCGGTGCTGACCGGATGCAGTGCACTGATGGGCGGCACGGTGCAGAAGGATACAGAACAGGCCAAGGCCCTGATGAAAGAGGTAGACCCCAGCCTGACCTATAATACCGATCTGGAAGATGCAGCCAGCCGTTTGGCAGACTGGCTGGTGGAGGACTCCACCCAGCTGACCACCCAGTCCGGCCTGCTGACACGCAAGGTGCCCATGACCACCGGCTCCGGTGCCATGCTGGACACGAATGTGTACGATTTTATCGATCATTCCACCAGCTTTCTGTTCCTGCCCAGAGGCGTGGTGATCGGCCTTGCAATGAACAACGAATGGGGCTTTACCGGCTACTTATATGCTCCGCCGCTGAGCGAGGCGGGCAGCGCACTGCGCAGCTATGCGGCAGGCTGCACACGGATGGGCGCGGTGTTCATTGAATACGGCGGCGAGACTTACGTAGTGGCTATGTTTGCCTAAAAACCGAAAAAACGGTGCTCCCCTGCTGAGAACGGTGCGTTTTCAGCAGGGATTTTTTGGTGTCTGGTCTGTGCACAAAAAAGCAGGTTAGAAAGGATAACGGACTT
>ENA-OQEL01000074-OQEL01000074.1-human-gut-metagenome-genome-assembly--contig:-NODE-74-length-37024-cov-2.903732_pt1 | contig 37024 bp, 38 predicted proteins | sample MGYA00242796_ERZ504637 | MGnify/ENA primary metagenome ERZ504637 (study PRJEB26092, sample SAMD00036306) | human gut metagenome | host: Homo sapiens | study: EMG produced TPA metagenomics assembly of... | reverse complement strand
GCATCGTTCATCCCATCTGTAAACCTGTTTACAAATATCAGTATTAAAATGCATCCTAAAATACACAGCACACTCTTTTTATTCCATGCTTTCCCCTGCACAATAAAGATAATCGGTACCATAAGAAGCGCTGACGCATGGAACGTTGCCCCTAACAGGATAATTACTGTCAGTGGTACATATTTTCTTTTCAGAAGCAATGGAAATCCCGCCATAATAATTGCAATTGCCAAAAACTGGCGAATACCATTCTGACACCAGGACATGTAATCCGTTCCTGCAACAAAAAATAAATATACTCATCCAATAGTTTTCACTATATTTCCGGTAGATAAATGCCATGCATAACATTTGTATTGCAGCTATGATCAGAAAAAAACAAACAGATGAATTTCCAATAAAGCTTTTGAAAACCACCATGAAAACGGAAAAACCTTTATCTTTTTTTATTCCCTGAAGATAGAATGGGAGCTCAGCTATCCTATTCGGTGCTTCGCTGAAAACTCTCCGGTATGCATAGGTATCTCCAAAATTATCAGATCGTAATGCTGCTGCTATTATGTACGGAATCACCAGCAGCACCGCCGGTGCCATCTGCCATCTTTCTTCGGTCCTTCCCATAACGATCTCCTGCTTTTTCGGCAGAAATCTTGTCAGAATTATCCCTGCTGTCAAAATCCAAATTAATTGAAACCAATAGTTCGTTATGGACATCTTTCACATCTCTCCTTTTGTTTTACTAAAAAGTCTCTTTTTTTCATCCTCTCGCAGACTCTGCACTGTTTTCTCCACCACAACTTCTTTCCGAAACTCTCTCTCCATCTTCTCTCTCCCCGCCTGTCCCATCTGCTCTCGTTCTTCTCTGCTGCAATGCAGCATCTCTTTCATTGCGTCATACAGCATCTCTTTATTTTTTACCTCAACCAGCAGACCGCTTTTCCCATTTTCTACGCTCTCCCTGCACCCCGGAATATTGCTTGTGATGACTGGGCGGCCTGTGGCGGCGGCTTCTAAAAGGACATTGCTCATTCCCTCATGGTAACTGGGGAGCACTACGCAGTCTGCTTCTATGTAAAACGGACGTGGATCCGACTGAAAGCCGTAGAAATGGGCGATGCTGTGTTTTTCCAGTTCTTTTACCTGCTCTTTGTATTCATCTTCAAAAAAAGCCAACCAGATCAAGGACAAAGTTTTCGTTTTCTTTTTTCCAGATGCCGGACGGCATAAAACAGTTCGTCGATTCCTTTTTCTTTCATAATTCGTCCAAGATACAGGAAATGGATTCGTGTGTGCTTCGGATAAGGCTGCATTTTGTATCTTTCCAGATTAATTCCTGCCCCCGGCCAGGACGATCTGGCGATCGGCGGATATGATTTTTTCTTTTACAAAATTCACTGGCATTTTCTTTGTTTTCAAAAAAGACGTATTTCACTTTTTGGAACGCTTTTCGATATAAAATTGTAACAAGCCCAGTTAAGACTGGTTTTTGAAATGCTGTTCCCAACCCCTGTACATTGGCATAATACGGAATTTGCTTTTGACCGCTGAGCAGGCCTATGTAGATATTCGGTTTTATGGAATAGGTGAGTATAAGATCTGGTTTCACTTTTTTCAGCAGACGCTCATAATCCCATAGCAGCTTTGCTTCCGTAAATGGATTCACCCCACGGCGGTTCATGGATATTGGAATGCACTGGATTCCCATGTTCTGGAAATCTTCTTCATGCCCGACAAATGGCATCGCCAGAATCACTTCATACTCTTTCTGCAATGCTTCCGCCAGTTCTCTTCGAAACTGCCAGAACATATACGAATGGTTTGTTACAATCAGAAGTCGTTTTTTCATTGCTCTTTCCCGTTTCATGTAATATCCCGCATCATTTAATTACTTATTTCATTATTTCTTTTGTAAATTATATCATCTTCCCATTAATATGCAATTACTTTTCTCATTATTTTCCAGTAATTTTCTTTCGTTTTCGACAGCATCCACTTTGCTTTTACTTTTTTCTTCTCTCTTCCCCATTTACTGCCATCTGTTTTCCATCATTCCCTCATGAATTCCATCCTGCCGCAGTACCGCGCCGGCTGTCTTACAGAGGCATTCGAGATCCATTCCTAATGCAATGTGATGCACATAATATCCGTCCAGTTCCGCTTTCTCCCGGATCGGAAGTTCATCCCGCCCATGGATCTGTGCCCAGCCGGTGAGGCCCGGACGGACACTGTTTGCGCCGTACCGCTCCCGCTCAGAGATCAGATCCTCCTGATTCCAGAGCGCCGGACGCGGACCGACGAGCGCCATGTCGCCTTTTAAAATATTGAAGAGCTGCGGCAGCTCATCGAGGGATGTTTTCCTGAGAAAGCGTCCGACTCTTGTGATAAAGAAATCGGGATGGTTCAGCAGATGTGTCGGCATATCATGCGGCGTGTCGATACGCATCGTGCGGAACTTGTATATGTAAAAATACTGCCCGTTCCGGCCCACCCGCTTCTGCCGGAACAGCACCGGTCCCGGAGAATCCAGGCGGACTGCAATGCCGACTCCCAGCAGCAACCACGATAATGCTGCCGTTCCCACAAGCGCCAGCAGACGGTCCAACAGATTTTTCAGATACTTTTGATAAACTCCTTTTTTCTTCTCCCTCATGCTTTTCCTCCCTGCTCCCTTGCTGTCCGGTCACTGTTCCGGCGTTCCTTTTCTTTCCCATAGCCGTACTTTCCGTAACCGTAACCATATTTTCCATACCCGTAGCTGCCATAGCTGCTGTATCCGTAGCCCGTCGTGCCCTCCTGCACGCCGTTCAGCACATAGCCGCAGACCGGAATCTGCGAATCCTCGAAAAATTCCAGCGCGCGCCGGACTTCCCGGTCTTTCGTTGTTCCCTGATGTACCACGAGAACTGCTCCGTCGGCAATTCCGCCGAACAGTGCCGCATCCGAAAGCACTCCGCACGGCGGCGTGTCGATGATCAGAAGATCGGCCTCTTCTTTCAGGCTTTCGATCATGGTCTTCATCCGTACCGAGCGCAGCAGCCCTGCAGGATTCTGCGTGCTTCCCGCTCCCGGCAGGATTTTCAGCGTCAGATCCCGGCAGTCGGTAAGTGCCTCCTCCCAATCCATCTGTCCCTTCAGCACGGCAGCAATTCCACGCTCTTTCCGTCCGATCAGTCCCATACACTTCATCACCGAAGGATTCCGCAGATCTCCGTCCAGCAGTACTACGCGGTATTTCTTCTTCGCAAACGCCTCCGCCAGGTTCACGGCAACCGTCGTCTTTCCCTCCCCCGGCACGGCACTCGTCACAAGAAGGACCGGGCAGTCACTTTTTCCGATTATTCTGTCCTCCATCCTTGTCCGGATCAGCTGCACCGCCTCTTTGAAGGCATCCGGCACTTTTGGATTGCAGATGGTAATGGTCTGTTCCTTTACGCTGCTTCTTTTTTTGATCTTCGCCTGCGGCAGATTTCCAAGGAATGCCGCATTCGTCAGCTTCTTAATATCATCCGCCCAATGGATGGTTTTTCTTGTTCTCACATAGAGGAACAGCAGCAGGAAGGCCGCTGCAAGTCCTGCTGCTGCACCATACGTGCCGGCCCGCAACGCATCCTGGCTGTTAACCGGCACTGCCGGAACACCGCTTTCATCCACCACCGTCAGTGTCGTCGCACCAATGATATACTCTGCCACCTCCGGATAATTCGTGATAACGGATTTCATCACCCGATACGCCGTCTCCGGTGACGCGTCCCGCACACGGATAGTAAAAAGATTGGTATTTTCCATCACGCTCGCCTGAATTTCTGATGTCACCGCCCCGATTCCAAGATCCCGCGCTACAACATCCTTCAGTACGCCGCTTGTCACAAGATACGGAAAGGTCTTTCCAAGCTGCTCTGCCGTTACATTATCGTAATAAGAATAACCGACCGCACGGTTCGATCCGACCACGAACGATGTATATGCCTCATAGACCGGCTGATACCGCAGCTTTGCCGTCAGAAAGGAGCCGCCTCCTGCAAGGATTACAAGTGCCAGCACACCAAAGAAAAATTTCTGGAACGCCTGGAAATACTCAGCCAGAAAGGCGATCAGATCTATTTTCTCTGGTTCCGCTACGGAATAGGTTTCATACGTTTCTCTGTTCATGCTCTTTTGCTCCCTCTCATCGTTCTGCCCTGCTATAGGCGCCGTATCCGTAACCGTAACCATAGCTGCCTCCGATCCGCTCGCCGAATCTCGGATAAACATTGCCGAACACACAGCCGATGACCTTTTCTTCTTTCTGGTTCAGCGCGTCGATGGCATCGTTGATGTCCCGTGTCAGCACGCCGTCCTGCCGAACGGCAAGAACCGCACCATCAGCCAGCTCCACAAGCTCCTCCGCATCCGCGGCCGCGCCCATCGGCGGCGTATCCAGAATAATATAATCCATGTTTGTCCGGCACGTATCCAGAATCCGCCGGAAAATTTCACCACCGACTGCTTCCGACGGTTCCTCCAGCCGTTCCCGGCAGATGCCCATGTAAACATTCGTGTCCTTGTATTTTTCAAAAACGCTGGACGCCGACTCCTTTCCGACTGCTACCTGTCCGAAATCTTTTCCGGCCTTTTGCGGAAGTTCAAAAATCTTATACAGCGCCGGCTGACAAAAATCACAGTCCAGCAGAAGGACACGGTTCTGTTCCTCTGAAAGGGCAAGCGCCAGATTGGCGGCAAGCGTCGACTTTCCTTCATTTTCCGCCACACTGGTCACCAGCAGCACTTTTCCCCCTCTCCGGTCGAGTCTTCCGCGCACACGGGAAGCAATGCGCTTCAGGGATTCCACATAGGGAAAACTCCGCGCCGGATTCGTGATCAGCATGGAGCTGTTTTTCCTCTTTTTTTCATGGGTACACGGTTCCCAGCAGATCCGCATCAATCTTGCGGCCAAATTCCGTTTCATTTTTGACGGTATCCCGCAGAAAGGAAAAGAAGCCCACCAGCGCCGCCGTACCAAGCGCGGCCGCCAGAAATGCCATTGCAGCGTACTTTTCCGTCGGAATCCGGTTCGACGGATTGCCGGAAACCTGCGGCTGCTGCAGTGTCTCCAATACTACATTGGGAATAATATAATCTGAAATGGTTGTGTAATTCTTCAGCACCGACCGCAGTACCCGAAAGGCTGTTTCCGGCGAATCGGCTGTCACGGAAAGCTCCATTAAATTGGATTCCGGCACAATTGAAGCGCTCATGTCCGCCGGAAAGGATGAGCATCCCAGCTCCTCCATCACTTTTTTCTTTAAAATATTGTTTTCCAGAATCGCCTGAAATTTCTGCGTCATCTCATACGTCGAAGAAAGGCTCGATGCTGCATTTGCATTCTCGCCGCGCCCCATCACGGCAAACGTGGTTTTCACCGTGTACTGATCCCGATGGACTGCCGTCAGCACCGTGTAGGTTATCATCGCCGCCGAACAGGCAATCAGAAGGATGATCCACCAGTTTTTTGCCATATCACACAGAATGCTCCGAAGATCCCAGTCTGCTTCGCCGTTCTGTCCGTTTCCTGTTCTGTCGTATTCTCCCATCTGGAACCTCCTCATTCATTGACCCAGACAATCAGGCGGATGGAGCTTGTCTGTCCCTCCTCCGATGTCACAGTATACGTTACTTCATAGACACCTTCCTTTCCGGTGTCAACCGGATTCTCTATGGAAAGTTTTTCTTCCCCAAGGATCTTGTCTTCCGCGGAAACCGCGTGAAGTTCATCGTCCTCTCCTTTTTCATACGTCATCTGATCCACATTCACCTGCTCCAGATAATCCTTCGGATCGAACGCCTGCTGCAGTTCCAGATGGATCAGATACTCGCTTAAGGTAATCTGCGGCTTTCCGCTCTCCTCCGCCGGGTCGTAGAGTTCCACCGTCACCGGAAGACTCGTCACATCACCGGCACGGTTGGCAGCAGAATACGTTACCTGATACAGCCCGGGCGTGCTGCTGATCTCATCCTGATACGAGAGCCGGATGCGGTCCGTAATCGTTCCGTCCAGACAGTCCTCTGCGGAAAGTCCTTCCGTCAGGTCATCTGCATTCACACTGAACCGGAGCGGCCCATCCAGAGAAAAGACCGGCGATGTATAGTCGTTATAGACCATTTCCCGTTCCGCGTGGGTGACATTGTTGTCCGAATCAAAGGCAACGATGCTGATTTTCCGCCGCCCTTTTTCGATAAAGTTGGAAATATGTTCTACCGCAAGCGAATCCGTCACATCGCCGTCCTTCGCATCGTACGCCGTCACGCCGGACAGAAGCTCCGCCTCATCCGCGTGGATACTGACCGAAATTTCACTGTTATCCATCGAAATCTCTGGCCCTTTCCCGTCTTTTCCGGTTCGCTGCCGCATCAGGCACCCGCCAAACGCGAGCGATGAGGCAAGAAATAAAATCAGAACAGCCGCTCTCATTTTGTGCATATCCTTTTGATGTCTCCTTTCGTTTTTCAGACAAACCAGCGTCTTTTCCGCCTTCGTTCCGGAGACGGCTCATACAGAACCGGCCGGTTCTCCAGAATTCTCCTTGGATTTACCTTCAGCAGAAGCTCCGCATACGATTCGCCGTACCACTTCGACAGAATTTCCCGGATCGGTCTCATGTCCGGTGTCCGGTAATTGGCGCGGTGTGCATCGCTTGCCGCACAGCCTGCCAGACGGTTTTCCAGCAGATACTGTGCTGTCCGCTCTGCTTCTTTTCCAAATCTTCCAAATACGCTTCCTTTGTTCATCTGCAGAACTGCGCCCATTTCCCGGAACTCATACAGAAGCTCCGGCGAATCCTGCACGCAGAAATACCGCTCCGGATGTGCCAGCACCGGGATCTTTCCCATGGCCGGAAATTCCATCAGCCGCCTTCTGATCCCGTCCGGTGCCATGTCAAACGGCACCTCGATCAGATAATAGCGGCTTTCATGAAGCGGTATCAGCTTTCTCTCTTTGATTTTTTCGTTAAGCGGCCCGATGCTCATAATTTCCATGCCGCGCACCAGGCTGATCGGGATGTGTTCCTTCCGGATTTCCTGTTCCAGACGGTAAAACAGCTCCAAAAGCTGCTCCGAATCGTAATTGACATACCCATCCTCCACGCCCTCGATTCCCGTCTGGTTTGCATGCGGTGTCACAGCAAGGATACGCACTCCGCTCTTTGCCGCAATTTCCGCCATCTCAAGGGATGTGGACAGATTCGGGGAACCGTCGTCAACCCCCGGCAGAATATGTATATGAAGGTCCGTCATGCTTCTTTTCTCCTTCGTACTGATATTCCGGCACCATTCTCTTTACCCTCTCGCAGATGTCCGGACATTCGTTTTCCGCCGCCCGCTCGAGTTCTTTCATCTGTTTTCGGAATACCGTCTCATCAAAAGCAATCTGCCGGCCGATAAAAATGCGGGTGTTTTCTGTCGTCTGCATCCCCTCCTCATTCATCAGCAGCTCCTCATACAGCTTTTCGCCCGGCCGCAGGCCAATGTACTTGATCTCGATTTCCACTCCCGGCTCATACCCGGAAAGGCGGATCATGTTTTTCGCAAGGTCCGCAATTCGGACAGGATCTCCCATGTTCAGGACAAAAATCTGGCCGTTTTTCGCATACGCGCCCGCCTCGAGCACCAGACTGACCGCCTCCGGAATCGTCATAAAATAACGGATGATGTCCGGATGCGTCACCGTCACCGGCCCGCCGTGCTCAATCTGGCGGCGGAACAGCGGAATGACGCTGCCGTTGCTGCCAAGTACATTTCCAAAACGCACCGCCGCAAACTCCGTGGTGCTGTGTTTTCCAATCATCTGGATCACCATCTCGCAGAGCCGTTTGCTCGCTCCCATGATGTTCGTCGGATTGACCGCCTTGTCTGTCGAAATCAGAATAAATTTTTTTTACGTGATACCGGCTTGCCGTGCGCGCCGTCTTTAAGGTTCCGATCACGTTATTTTTGATCGCCTCGTTCGGACTGTCCTCCATCAGGGGCACATGCTTGTGCGCCGCTGCGTGAAAGACGATATCCGGCCGGTAACGGGAAAACATCGACTGCAGCCGCCGTTCATCCCGCACCGAACCGATCAGCACCGTCATGTGAAGCCTCGGGAACTCCCATTCCAGCGATTTCTGGATCTGGTATGCATTGTTTTCATAAATATCAAAAATGATCAGATGACCGACACCGTGGCCAGCTAACTGTCGGCAGATCTCGCTGCCGATGGAGCCTCCTCCTCCCGTCACAAGAACTGCTTTCCCCTGGACATAATCGAGAATCGCATCGAGATCGACGCGGACCGGATCCCTAGGCAGCAAATCCTCAATTTTAATTTTTTTCTGATCTTTTTTTCTTCCTTCATAGATCCCGCTCTCATTCTATTCGACATCTTCTCCCGTTTTCAGGCATCCTGCTCCCGCAGACAGTCTTCGAGCAGATACAAAAGCTCCAGCGCCGAACGGAAACCGGCTTTCTGCTTTCCGCAGATCAGAAATCCCTGCAGACTGCAGTGCTGGCGGAACTGAATCTGAATGCTGACCATCCGCTCGGTTCCGGCCGGAAGCGTGGTCTCCTGCCGGTTTTTCATATCCTCCGTAAATTCCCATTCGTCTTTTTCTTCTTCCCGCAGGCTTCGCATACAGCTTCCCGCATCCGGCATACCGAGCAAATCATAAATCCGATTCATCCGAAGCAGCATTTCCCCGTATCCCGCAAACGGAACATCGTAATGCAGAAGCGGCAGGTGGATCACACCTTTGGAATGGCTTCCGTTCAGCTCCTGAAAACATAAGAATAATGCTGCATCTGCTGTTGTATGTACCTTTTCTCTGATTTCTTTCATTTCTTTTCTCATAATCTTCTCCATCTGCTCTTTGTATTTCTTTTTATAGTAATGTTATATGTAATATTTATTTTTGGAATATTATACCAAATCTATCTCACATCGTCAATCTGCTTATGCCTCCTTTTCTTTCGATTTTCACTTTCTTTTCTGTGTTTTTTCTACATGGAGTTTGCTTTTTTGATCTTTTTCGAGTTCTGGTGTCGCGGTGTGTCACTGTTCGTCGAACGATTTTATCAGAAGTGAGGCCTTTCGGCTTGAATGAAATCCTATGGATGTGCTAAACTACAGTTTGTAATCGTATGATCGTTCCTGTAATGATTTCATAGTTACAGTATCATGTTTTCCTGCGCCGGACAACCGCTTCGACGTGAACGGCTGCACATCGACGCAAACGGTAAGTAATTCAGGAGGTGGTAATTTTGTACTCAGAGTTGACTTTTTCCATTGAATTCCAACGATCCGGTTCTTCTCGAAATTCCGGTCATCATCACACAGGGCGCCTCGGAACGAATCCGGTTTCCGCTGGATGATCTCATCTATGTGGAGGCCTGTCAGCACCGGCTGATTCTGCATACCGTTTCAGGGTGACTTTTTCAACCCGGTGCACATTTGCCGGCCTGACGGTATGTCTTGCCTCAACCGGCCGTTTTTTCCGCAACGGAAAAGGTCTGCTGATCAATTTCTCCCACGTTGCGCTCGTGCAGGCAACCGGCGAGGTTCTGCTGAAAAACGGACAGACCGTCTTCTGCAGCCGCAGACGGAAGCGTGAAACCCGCGAAGCCTTCCTCGCTTATGCCAGAACACTGTCCCGCCGCTTATAATATGATTTTGATTTTCTATGTCCTGCAGCCTTTGATCCACCGATACAAAGAACAGCAGCCGCTGGTTCTGTTTTCGAACCAACGGCTGCTGTCCTGTTTCTGTTTATTTTTCAGTTTTTCCCTGCCGCTTCCATCCTGAGCCTGCCAAACTGCGCATAGAAATCGGTCTTTGTGTCATACGGAAGCAGATAAAACAGCTTCAGAATTCCCATGCTGATCTGCTGCCGCAGCGCGTCATCCTCTGTCCGGCGCGCCTCGTTCTGTTTTTCTTTCAGATAATAATGCCATTCGTTCGTAAACGCTTCATACTTTCCGAGCTCCGGCGTGTCGAGCCAGCGGCGGACTTTGACTTTTGTCTTATTCTCCTTCGGACATTCGCTGACCTGAAGAAAATAGGAAAATGTTCCGTTCTCATACAGCCGTCCCAGCGGAAACATCCGGCAGAAGCCCGGCCGCGCATCGTGAATGCTGCACCGTCCCTCATCATTTAAGAAACTGCACTGGTCTGACTGCTCCGTCATTTTCAGATGCGGCAGAATCACACCGTCCACTACGCGGAGTGAAATATATCCCGCCGTCAGAATCTCCTCCATCGTTTTGCCGAGTTTTCTCTCGAGCCGGTAAAGATCCATCGGGTCGAGCACAATCGAGTCGCCCATCCCGCGGCAGCAGGCGGAGCATCCGCGGCAGTCGTCGCAGCCCACTTTTACCATGTCATTCGCTCCATATCGTTTTCCATCTGAAATCTTGTCTATATCTACGTTCCGTTCCATACTTTCTTCCTGTCTGTTCTTTATTTTTTATACTCAAAATCCGGAATCTGATGCCATCTCTCCCGGAAATAATGTGCCGCCAGTTTCGGCTTGCGGTCACGGGTGAAGATTCCCTTCTTGTTGCCCTGCACGCGCAGGAGACTCTGGCTCGTCGCAAAGTCCCAGATGCCCGAAAGGTCACTGACAAACCGGGACGGTGTCATACTTGGATATAACATACTTTTGTTTCCTCCTTCTCCATTTTTCTTGTATATCCCCCTGTTTTTCCTGCCGGTTTACGTTCCGGCGCGCTCTGCCCCCACGACATGCAGCACCTGGTCCTTTACCTGGAATTTGATTTCCATTCCCGCAAAGGAAAGCCCGTAAACGCGCTCTTCACTGTTCTGATACGATGGGCGCGGGTCCTGCTCCAGCACTTTTTTCAGTGCCTCCCGGCGGTCCGCCGGAATTTTTTCCAGCAGCTCATCCGGAATTTCAACGGGAATAAAGTATTCCTTCGTCTTTTCCGTAAAGCTGCCAAGTGCCTCCGCATGGCTGTCCACATGCGGCAGATACGGTTTAATGTCCAGAATCGGCGTACCGTCCATCAGATCTGCCCCCGACAGATGAAGCACCGGCCCGAGTGCCGGATGCTGCTCCACACGCTCCAGCTTTACCGAAGAAAGCCCGATCGGATTGGGCCGGAACGGAGAGCGCGTTGCAAATACACCGACCCGCTTGTTTCCGCCAAGCCGCGGCGGCCGCACCATCGGTGACCAGGTGTCGCGCACAGCCTCGGAAAACTCCCAGATCAGCCAGAGATGGGAATATTCCTCGATGCCGCGCAGCGCATTCGCATCGCGGAACTCCGGTTCAAAGACGATCGTACTCTTTAATTCTTCAATCAACCCGCTCTGCCGCGGAATCCCGAACTTTTTCCGGGAAAATCCGTGTGGATCCGGGCAATCACTTTCACTGCAATTTCTTCTGCCAAAACGGTTTTCTCCTTTATCCTTACCAGACTCTGAATAGGTTTATTCTAACATTTTGCCAGAAAAAAGTCCACCTGCCAGCCGGCGGTTGGCGGAAAAGTGTCAGAAAAGGACGGATTTCTCATAATTTGCAAATCCGTTTTTCTATCCTATGACCGCAAAAAAAGAACAGGAACCGTTTTGCTGTTCCGATTCCTGTTCTCTCCTCTTTATGCTCCAAGTTCCCGCATGCCTTTCAGCAGTCCTTCAATCTGTTCTGCTATTTCTTTTACTTTCGCTTCCAGTCCCAGCAGTTCCTGGCGGTACATCTGATTTTTCTCTGTCGTATCAAAAGTATGTACCGTCTGAACCAGAAACGCTCCCGCCTTCGGCTGAAGTTCATCCGGCAGGTGCGTTTCCTTTAAGCGGATCCGAAAGCTTTCCAGGTCATTCCCTGCAGCCCTTAAATACTGATTCATGTGGATCCCTGTGTGGCGCATCATCGCTCTGCCCTCGCCGCGCACCTTTGCATACGTTCTCTGGCTTTTGGCTGCGTACAGTGTCATCTGTACATACATCAGACTGGTCAGTTGCCTTTTCTCCGGTCATTGCTGTTTCGTATAATTCTTTTTTCACTCTCTCGCTGCTCATACATTCCTCTTTCCGCCACTTTTGTTCCGCTGGCAACGGTTTGGATTGCTCCGGCAGTTCATGTTGTCTTTGGTATTCAGGAGCATAAAAAAGACTCCTATCATGACGACTGCCACAATAAAAGTCTTGCGTTCTCATTTGATACGGACGTCTCTCGACATCGGCTGACGATTTCAAACCCACCCGGGATGCGTTTTTATTTCCCGCGGCGCTTCGCTACTCCCTTTTACTTGTTGATGTGTATATTAGCACACTTCCTGTCGAATTGCAAGTATATTTTTTGCATTTTGTCCCTCATTTCATGCAACTTACGTTTTTTCATTGTGTTTCTTCCTATATAAAATGCACCGCCGGAAAGCATACCGCTCCGGCTGCCAGCACGAGAAAAACGATATCTGCATACATCTTCACATATCCCGCCGCCTGCTCCCACGCCACACCGACCGCAGCACCGGTTCCGACGAGAAGAATGTTCCACACCGTGCTTCCGATGATTGTAAACAGCAGAAATTTCGGCATCTCCATCCGTGCCATCCCGGCGGGGACGGAAATGAGGCTTCGGATGATGGGAATGCACCGGCCGAACAGAACGGCCCGCTGGCCTTTCTTCTGAAACCATGTAATCGTTTTCCAGGCATCCTCCGCGTGAAATCCTAGAAGCTTCATCGGGCGGCTGTCGAGCAGTTCACTAAGGCTCTCCGGGCTGACAAGCGTTCCCGCTCCATAGAGAACCAGCGCCCCAAGAAGCGATCCTGCCGTGGATGACAGCACAACGCCCGCCGGATGCAGACGGGTGCATGTCGTCAGAAAACCGCCGAACGTCAGAATCACCTCGGAGGGAATCGGCGGAAAGACATTTTCCACGGCAATCAGAATCAGGACGCCGACATATCCAAAGCGGTTGACCATATCCAGGATTACGTTCTGCAAGCTTTCTCCGTTCCAGCAGCTCCGCACCGTTTTGAGACCTGCGGCGTTTTCCCGTCTCTGCTCCGCGTCACGGAATCGCTGCTTTTTCCTTCTTCCCCTGCATTCTATGCACCGCTGCCCCTCTGCATGACCCCTTTTTCCGCCAAAACTTTCCTCTGTTTACGATTCCGTCAGATTTTCTTTGTTTTGTTTTCATCTTCTCTTCAGAAAAGCTTTATCTCATGTACACATTCTGGTCACAATTTTTCCGTATACTAATCTCATCAACAACGAAGGAAACAAACACAAACCTCCATCGTTTTTCTATAAATTTTAACCAGGAGACAGCAAAGCACCCTTGGAAGCATGTCTCCAATGCCAACCTTTCTAATAGATAGATTTCTTTTTCATACCGCCGGGGCCCTAACAAGTCCCGGCCTCTCTCCTTTTTAGGAGATTTTTTTATTTTCAGCTCTTTTTTTCCTTAATTTTCTAAAGTTCCCACGATAATTTTTTCTTGCACAGGACTTTTTCGTATAGTAAAATGAAAACAGTTGTTTTTAACAGACACCATGGATAAAAAGGGAGAAAAATACCATGAAGATTGGATTTGACAATGAGAAGTACCTGAAAATGCAGTCTGAGCATATCCGCGACCGCATCAACCAGTTTGACAACAAGCTGTATCTGGAATTCGGCGGAAAGCTGTTCGACGATTTCCACGCATCCCGCGTTCTTCCGGGCTTTGCACCGGACGCGAAACTGCGCATGCTGATGCAGCTCTCCGACCAGGCAGAGATTGTAATGGCAATTTCCGCAGCCGATATTGAGAAAAACAAAATCCGCGGTGACCTCGGCATCACCTATGACAGCGACGTGCTCCGTCTGATCGACGAGTTCCGCGGACGCGGCCTCTATGTCGGAAGCGTTGTCATCACCCAGTACTCCGGCCAGCACAGCGCAGACGCGTTCAAAAAGAGACTGCAGAAGCTCGGCATCCCGGTTTACATTCACTACACGATTCCGGGCTATCCGCATAATGTGCCACTGATCGTGAGCGATGAGGGATACGGAAAGAACGAGTACATCGAGACAACCCGCCCGCTCGTTGTCGTTACCGCACCGGGACCGGGAAGCGGAAAGATGGCAACCTGCCTTTCCCAGCTTTACCATGAGCACAAACGCGGTGTAAACGCCGGCTATGCAAAATATGAGACCTTCCCGATCTGGAATCTGCCGCTGAAGCACCCGGTCAACCTGGCTTACGAGGCTGCTACCGCCGATCTGAACGATGTCAACATGATCGACCCGTTCCACCTCGAGGCATACGGCGTGACAACCGTCAACTACAACCGTGATGTCGAGATTTTCCCGGTTCTGCGTGCGATCTTCCAGCAGATCTTCGGCGAGAGCCCGTACAAATCCCCGACTGACATGGGCGTCAACATGGCCGGAAACTGTATCATTGATGATGAGGCATGCCGTGAGGCTTCCCGTCAGGAGATCATCCGCCGCTACTACACCGCTGTCGACGGCATCGCAGACGGTTCCCGTTCCGAGACCGAGGCTTACAAGATCGAGCTTCTGATGAAACAGGAAAACATCGTTGCCGCAGACCGCACCACCGTTTCCCCGGCTCTCGTCCGTGCCGAGGCGACCGGCGCACCGGCCGCTGCCATGGAACTGCCGGACGGACGCGTCATCACCGGAAAGACCGGCGATCTGCTCGGATCGAGCGCGGCGCTTCTGCTGAATGCATTAAAAGAGCTCTCCGGCATCGACCATGACGTACATGTTCTCTCACCGGAATCCATCGCTCCGATCCAGACCCTGAAAACCAAGTACCTCGGAAGCAAGAACCCGCGTCTTCATACCGACGAGGTTCTGATTGCGCTGTCTGCTACTGCTGCACAGAGCGAGGATGCACAGAAAGCACTCTCCTGCCTGCCGCAGTTAAAGGGCTGCCAGGTGCACTCCAGCGTTATGCTCTCCGATGTGGACCGCAAAATGTTCCAGCGTCTGGGATGCGATCTGACCTGTGAGCCGAAATTCCAGTAAATAAAAATTGTTTCACCTAACCTAAAAAAGTCCAGGTGGATTACGGCTTTCGTATCTGTCTGGACTTTTTTATGATTGAAACTTATGTTATAAATTTTCTTTTCCGAATCCCATCGGCAACAGCTCCTCAAGTGTCATTTCATTCCAGGAACCGTCGCCCTTGCAGAGAAGGACGAGAAATTCGTTCGGATCAACGAATTCCCGCAGCACCTGACGGCAGACACCGCACGGTGTGCAGAAATCCTCCGGCTCTGCCTCTCCCGGGCCGCCGCAGACGGCGATCGCGTCAAATTCCATTATGCCATCGGATACGGCTTTGAAGACCGCGGTGCGCTCCGCGCAGTTTGTCGGTGTATACGCCGCATTTTCAATGTTGCATCCGGTATAAATCGCTCCATTCTTTGCCAGAACCGCCGCGCCTACGCGGAACTTCGAATACGGCACATACGCAAATTTCCGCGCTGCCAGAGCCTGTTTTACCAGCTCCTGTTTTATTTCTGTACTGATTTCCTGTTTCATATCCAGCATCCCCTTTCCAGTATCCCCTTATTTTTTCTTTCTTATTTCTGATCTTCCCGGATCAGAATCCGCAGTGCCTCGATGGCTACCTGAATCGCACCTTCCGTATCGTGCGTAATGTGGTTCTCCATGCCGCGTTTCACTCTCTCCTGATTTCCCATCACAAGAAAATCCGATCCGGCACGGACGCCGCGGGCACTTGCCACGATAAAGAGTGCCGCCGATTCCATCTCTGACGCTTTGCATCCAAGCTTCATCCATGCATCCCAGTTTTTTTCAGCAGCTCCATCGCCGACCGGCATCTGCTCCGGGTCGTGCTGGCCGTAAAAGGAATCCTTGCACTGTACCACGCCCGCATGCCATTTTTTCCCAAGATTCTTTGCCGCCTGCACCAGCGCATTCGTCACGGTAAGGTCTGCGACTGCCGGGAACTCGATCGGTGCGTATTCCTTTGACGTTCCCTCCGCACGGATCGCTCCCGCTTGCCACCACGATATCGCCGCCCTCTACATCGAGTGCCATACCGCCGCATGTTCCGACGCGGATAAACGTATCGGCGCCGCACTGGATCAGCTCTTCCATCGCGATGGAAGCCGACGGACCGCCAATGCCGGTAGATGTAACGGAAACCTTTACACCGTCCAAAGTACCCGTATAAGTCACAAATTCCCGGCTGTCTGCAACGAGCACCGGGTTCTCAAAGTAAGCTGCAATTTTTTTACACCGTTTGGGATCTCCCGGCAGAATCACGTACCGTCCCACATCGCCTTTTCGGATCTGCAGATGATACTGCAGCCCTTCTTCTCCTGAATAATTCTGCATATGCAAAAACCTCCTTTGTATTTTCGTATTCTCATAGTTCTATTTTACCACAGGCCGCACCGCAAATACAAGGCTTGACACCATTTCACCGCCCCTTTCATTACGGATATAATCACGTTCCGCAGTTGCCTTTTCCCATTCGGGATGCTACAATAGGCACAGAAACCAGAGTTCTTACTTTCATTTTTACAAGGAGGGATTATTTTATGAGTTCCTATGTCATCAGCTGCTGCTCTACAGCAGACCTTACCGAAGAACATTTCTCCAAACGGGAAATCTCATACATCTGTTTCCATTACAAATTAAATGACACCGAGTACGCGGACGATCTCGGCAAGTCCATGCCGTTCGATCAGTTTTATGCCGCCATGGCCGCCGGCGCTTCCACGAAAACATCCCAGGTGAATGCCGATGAATTTGAAGCCTATTTTGAAACATTCCTGCAGGACGGCAAAGACATTCTCCACGTCTGCCTCTCCTCCGGCATTTCCGGTGTCCTGAATTCTGCGATGATCGCCAAAGCCGACCTTGAAGAGCGCTACCCGGAACGGAAAATCCTCATCGTCGATTCCCTCGGCGCTTCCTCCGGCTACGGTCTTCTGATGGACCGCCTTGCCGACCTGCGCGATGAAGGAAAACCGCTGGAAGAGGTTTACGATTTTGCGATGAAAAACCGCCTCAAAGTCCATCACTGGTTCTTTTCCACGGACCTCACTTTCTACGTGCGCGGCGGCCGCATCTCCAAAGCCTCCGGCGCAATCGGCGGCCTTCTCGGTATCTGCCCGCTGCTCAACATGGACAACGAAGGACGGCTGATTCCGCGGTTCAAAATCCGTACGAAGAAAAAAGTCATCAAAAAAATCGTCGACCAGATGGAAGAAAACGCCGAGGGCGGCCTCTCCTACTCCGGCAAATGCTACATTTCCCAGTCCGCCTGCTACGACGATGCGCGGGCCGTTGCGGATCTTATCGAGGAACGCTTTCCCAATCTGAACGGAAAAGTCGAGATCAACAACATCGGAACCACCATCGGCAGCCACACAGGGCCGGGAACCGTGGCATTGTTTTTCTGGGGGGAAAGAACGGGTGGATTAACTCTCCTGCACTTCCATCTATAGCAAGACCCGAAATAATGCAAAAATGGCAGTGCTGCAGAGCGCGAATTGCAAGGAACAGATTTGAAGGCGTACCGGGGTACGACGAAAATCTGTGACGCAGTAATTCACGCTCTGCGGTGCTGAATTTTTTGCATTATTTTCGGGTCTTGCTATAAAACAGGAAGAAAAAAGCTCTGTCCATTTGGGCAGAGCCTTCTTGTTTTCCTTCTATTCTTCTATCTTCCCTCTCCAACATTTTCCGCACCAGTGCAAACACCAGATACCCGATGGCTGCTCCAAGCGTATTCGTCACAACATCATCTAACTGGCAGTAGCCGCGCTCTGTTAAGAGCTGCACTGTTTCCAGCATCATGCTTGTGGAAAACGCCGCATAGACGCAGCACCATCCTTTCCGAAGAGACGGAACCGCCGCCGGCAGCAATACGCCGAACGGGAGAAACAGCAGAATATTTTCCACAAAATACCGGTCCGGCAGCCGCTGGTTTCCCCAGGTTTCAAACAGCTTCACATCCACGCCCGTTCTCGAACCCGGTTCTCTGGAAAACAGCGTAATAGAAAGCATCATCGCAAAATAGACTGCTACCAGAAACCACAGCAGAAGCTGGGTGCCAGGAACCGCATGCGCATGCTCCAGCCGTTTTTGTTTCTTTATCATCTGCTGGTTTTTCCACGCTGCTGCAACCGTCACAAAGCCGACACCGACTGCAACGGCATGCGGCAGATACCGGAATGTATCAAAAATATCCTGTTCAATCGTCGTCAGATAAAGAGGAATTGCCATCTGCATCACCTTCCATATTTTCTCGGCCGGTCTGAAACACCTGCCAGATAGTCGAGACTGCAGTCATACGTCTTCGCCAGCAGCATCAGCGAATCCAGCGGAATCTCACGAATGCCTTTTTCATACCGGTTGTAGGTGTCCGGGTGACTGAAAATCTTCCGCGCCGCCTGCGTCATCGAGTAACCGCGTTCCAGACGGAGCTCTTTCAGCCGGATCAGCATTTTCTCCCGCTCCGGCGTTTCTTCTATTTTTCTGTGCATAGAGTTCCTTCTTTTTATTCCGTCTCCGCCGCCGCTTTTTCTGCCTCCGGCACATACCCCGGATTGTCGTCGTATCCTTCCAGGAAATTGTGGCGGATGCCGTGCTGCTTGTAGCCGACCACGGTGTCAATGTTGACATTTTCGACACTGCGGAAAATATTGCTCTCCACGAACGGATTCACCTTTTTCAGGTTTTTGATCAGTTCCTTGATCTCCACGCGTTTCGAACGATTCTCCTCGTTATTGCAGGTCGTGCAGGTATCGGTAAACTTGCAGGCACACTGGATGAAATGCAGACCGTTATAATCTCTCCACGCCTTGATATCATCCTCGCGCACCAGATACAGCGGGCGGATCAGCTCCATGCCCTCGAAGTGGATGCTGTGAAGCTTCGGCATCATCGTCTGCACCTGCGCACCGTAGAGCATTCCCATGAGGATTGTCTCAATGACATCATCGTAATGATGGCCGAGTGCGATCTTGTTGCAGCCAAGCTGCTGTGCAAAATGGTACAGATGGCCGCGGCGCATTCTCGCGCAGAGGTAACACGGCGAATTTTCGACATGGTAAACCGAATCGAAAATATCGGTCTCGAAAATCGTGATCGGAATATGGAGGCCTTTTGCGTTATCCTCGATCACCTTGCGGTTCTCCGGGCTGTATCCCGGGTCCATGACAACGAATTTTACTTCGAAATCAAATTTATTGTGAAGCTTTAACTCCTGAAAGCATTTCGCCATCAACATCGAATCTTTTCCGCCGGAAATACAGACAGCGATTTTATCGCCCGGTTTTACCAGCTCGTATGTGTTGATCGCTTTCGTAAATTTGGACCAGATCGACTTTTTGAATTTTTTGCGGAGACTCTTCTCCACGTCTGCCGCCTTGTCCTGCTCCTCCGGCGCGCTCATCACATCCATCAGCCAGGCGATGTAACCGCCCTCCAGGCTCACAGCGTCCCAGCCTTTTTCCTGTAATTCTTCCGCCGCTGCGACACTGAACCGGCCGCGGCTGCAGCAGATAATCGTCTTTTTGCTCCGGTCAATCGCATCACTTGTCTCGATTTCTTCTGTCTTCATCACAAGCGCTCCCGGAATCGCGCCGTGGGAGATCTCTACCGCATCGCGGATATCCACGATCTGATAGCTTGACGGATCGAGCTCTTTTAGTTCTTTTATTGAAATACTGGTACTCATGTAATTTTTCCTTTTCTAATTAAAATGCCTTACTTTTCTTCATTCTTTCATTGTATCGTTTTTTCTGTGACTGTCAAGAAAAAACGCACAAAAACGGGGAGTCTCTGAACATTCGTTTCAAATCCTCCCCACTTTTTATTTTTTCCGGATATCCGCCATCGTCTTCAGCAGAAGTTCTTTCTTCCAGAAGACCAGCCCTGCACTTGCGAGCAGAATCGCGTAACGCAGGATCCTGTACGGGAAAATCAGATTGCAGATGATACTTGCTCCAATCAGAAAAACGGAGCACGCCAGAAGAAATCCTGGATTCATCAGATTTTCCTGGATTCCTTCGTTCACCAGAATCCGTTTGCTCACAATATAATGGCCAACCGAATACAGCATATAGCATGCCAACGTCGTGTAACCGGCCGCAATATAGCCGAACAGGCGGATAAAAATAAAGTTCAGCACCACATTCGCTCCAGCCGCCGCCATGGATGCAGCCATCAGAAACTGTGTTTTTTCATAATAAAACTGCGGCATCGAGAGAATATTATAAATAAAGATAAAGAACACACTCGCTGCCACCGGCGGAATGACGTACACCGCCTCGCGGTACTTCGGTGATCCGAAAATCAGCACCAGCTCCGGGCTGATCAGCATCAGCGCCACGGCTATGCCGACCACTACAATGCTCAGCAGCTGCAGCACCTTCCGCATCGAGCGGATGTCGCCCTTTTTGATCTTGCTGTACATCCACGGTGTCAATGCACTGTTCATACCGCTGATGAAAAGCTGCACCAGCATACCAATGCTGTACGCCAGCCCGTACAGCGCAACCTCCGTCTTTCCGACCATCTTGTCGATCATGATGCGGTCGCCCTGATTCAGGATAATACCGGACAGATAATGCGGCACAATCGGAATTCCGATCCGCAGTGCGTAGCCCCAGTATTCCTTCGAAAAGAACTCTTTTCCTTTGCAAAACTGGAACACAATAATCGGCACACAGATGCAGACCTGCACCCCGACGATACCTAAGATCCGCATCATGGCCGTACCGCCGTTGATACGGATCAGCACCAGGCTCGCGATCGGGTTCATCAGCGCCTGCAGAATCGTCACGCAGACCAGAATCCGGTACCGATACTCAAACCGCTGCCGCCCCGACCAGTAAGAAAGCGCCGGACTCAGCAGCGCTTCCAGAAACATCAGCAGAATCATGGATTTCGGCAGATTTAAAATCTTCTCCCAGAAACCCGATGTAAAACAATACAATGCAAAAACCGCACCCGTAATCACAAGCGTCAGTCCCTGCATTGCAGATGTATATTCATCCCGCTGCTTCTCGTACTTTGCCATCGCATTGTCATAAACACCATTAAATAAATACAGTGATGTCATAATCGTCAAAATCTGCAGCCAGGACAGATAAACCGTATAGGTTCCGTACTCCTCGGTGCTCATCAGACGCGTGAAAATCGGAACTGTGATGAACGAAATGCCTTTCTGTAAAAAACTGCAGATCGTAAACCAAAGCGCCGCCTTCGCCTGGACGGAGAGAGAACGGTATTTTGAGGTAATGTTCATGTAAAATAGAACTCCTTGCTGTTGGTTATTTGCGTGTTTTATGTTAACACAAAATGGGGGGGACTGCAAGAGGAACATCCATTAAAATCCCCCATGGTTGAACGCTTCCATTCAACCATGGGGGATTCTCACTGCTTTATGTGTTTCGATTCCCAAATGTCATAGGTATCCCTTCTTATTTTTAAATCTTTAATGGATACCCATTCATTTCCAGACAGCATCGCTTCTTTCACACGCTTCTCCAGAACCGTATACAATTCATACTCCGTTCCGCTGAACTCATCGCCTTCATCGGCCCCGTATGTATCAATCCCGGACTCATCCTGCTGTGGTTCCATGGGTTTAATATCGCCCGTCGGCAATGTAACATCCTCATTTTCGTCCGCAAACGCCTTTTGCGGCATCACAAAAATGGATGCCGCAAGCAGAAACAAAAATGCTGTCAGTTTAACGATTCTCTTTTTTCTCCTCTCCATGCGCTTTTCCTCCCTGCAATTCTTCTAAATACAGTTTTGCATCTTTTAAGAAGCTGACCGCAATCATCACGATCACAATGCCGATCGGAAATGCCGCTACGATACTGACAGACTGCAGACTGTTCATGGAACTCTCTGCAAAAAGAAGTGCAATCGGAAGCAGGATCAGCAGGATACACCACATCAGCTGAATTCCTTTTGCCGGCTCTTCGCCGTCTTCCAGTTTCCGGTAGCTGTAGCACGATGCCGTCAATGCGATCGAGTCGAACGATGTCGCATAAAATGCAACCATCGTAACTAATACAACAACCATAATCAGCGGTGCACACGGCATGGTTTTGATCATCGACACGATCAGATGATATAAGTCTCCACTTTCATTATACTGCGAAATGAAATCAATTGCACCTGAAATCTGCTTTCCCATCGAATAATTTCCAAGAATAATAAAGCTGACAAGCGTGGAACCCACACCAAAACCGTATCCGCCGAGAATCGTCTGGCGCACGGTTCTTCCGCGGGAAATGCTGCCAATGAAGAACGGTGCTGCCACACACCATACCATCCAGTATGCCCAGTAATAAATGGTCCAGTTCTGTGGGAAGTTTGTCGTACGCATCGGGTCCGTATACGTTGATAAGCCGATAAAGTTCTGAATCATTTTTCCAAGAGATGAAAATCCGGTTTCAATAATATACCGCGTCTCTCCGCCAAACAGCAGGACGAAGGCAAGGAGTCCGAAAAACAGATAAATGCACACCTTGGCCAGAATGCTGATTCCTTTGAATCCATGCAGAAGAGAATAGGTATAAACACAGCAGGTGATCAGAAGAATGATAATATTAATCACAGTTCTGCTGACTTCCATATGGAACAGCTCGCCGATGATTTCCGCCATCAGAGGTGTTGCCACACTAAAAGTGGTAGCAGTTCCGGCCAGCAGTGCAAAGACAGCCAGAAGGTCAATCAGACGGCCGCCAATTCCATCTGTCTGTTTTCCCAGAATCGGACGGCACGCCTCGCTGTATTTCTGACGGTTTCGTTTTCTTACATGAAGCATAAAGCCAAACGCAACGGCCAGTACCAGATAGAATCCCCACGGGATAAAGCTCCAGTGAAACAGTGGAAATACGCCTGCCCATTCCTGAATGCTGCCAAGTTCTGCGATGTGAGGATCTGTTGCGTACAAAATCCACTCAGAGAACGAATAAAACAGAATATCTGCTGCCAGACCACAGGTAAACATCATGCATCCCCATGCAAAAAAGGAATATTTTGGCTTCTCATCCGGCTTTCCAAGCACAATATTTCCGTATTTGGAGCCTGCCAGAAACAGAGACAGAAAGAAAATGCCAAGTCCGATGACCAGGTAATACGTTCCAAAGGTGTCTCCAAACAGAAATCGAATCTGGCCAAGTACCTGATTCGACTGCTCCGGTGCAAAGAAAAATACGATACATAGAGCAACGATCAGCGCCAAAGGCACCAGCGTGATCATCCAGTCGATTTCTTTTTTCTTCTGTTGGTTTTTACTGTTCATTTTCTTCCCTTTCTGCGTAATCCGCATACGATGCATCGAGTGCAACAAGTTCGCTGAAATTGTCTACTTCTATGATATCCTCTGCCTTCATTGGCCGGATGCCAAGCTGATACTCTTTCGGGTAACAGAACATTGCCACATCGTCCCAGTAAATCTGACGGTTTTTCTTTACTTCAAACTCCTGCTCCAGATGGCCTTTCAGCCGCTTTCCATCTTCTGCTGTCCATCGGGAAATGCTGTAGAGCTGCCATCCGCCCTTTCCGCCGGTTCTGCTGCAGCCTGTCACAATGCCGTTTTCCACAGTCTGCAGCCACTCGTCGGTCTCATCATCGGTCCACACGCTGTTGTAACCGGATCGCTCAAACTCCGGTGCCAGAATTTCCGGATGATAGATGATCTGGTCACCGTCAAGAATAATCGCATTTTCCAGATGTTCCCGCGCCACATACAGCGATGCAATGTTATTGCAGGTATCGTACCACGGATTGTCGATCAGTTTCAGACCCGGGTACTCCTCTTCCAGTGTCTGGAACTGTTCCTTGAGGTAACCGACTACCACGTAAATTTCTGTGATTCCGTTTTTGTGCAGTCCATCGATAACGGTATCAATCATCCGCACACCGTTTACCCGGACCAGCGGTTTTGGTATTTTTAACGTTACCGGCTTCATCCGGTTTCCGAGGCCTGCCGCCATAATAATGGCACGCTCTACTTTGTACATGTTTCTTTTCCTTCCTCTCCCAGTTCCTGCTGGACTATTTTGTAATAATCTTTTGCATAGCGGTACTGCCGCAGGGAATATTCTCCGAATTCCACGCCTAATTTCCGTTTATATTCGCACCAGTTGCTCCAGAGCAGGCCGCAGACTGCGATGTAGCAGTAGATTTTTATGCGTGTTCTGTCGTCACAGTTTCCTTCAAAATAAAGATCAATCAGATGGTCCACCTGCTCTTTTTTGTAAAGAGAATAGATACAGAACATCGCAATATCCACATGCGGATCCTGCATTCCGGCGTATTCCCAGTCGATCAGGCGGATCTCCTCTTTTCCGTTTTCTTCCACAAACAGAAAATTGTCCGGCACGGCATCAATGTGGGTGAGCACCCGCTCTCCGGCATTTGCTTCGATGTAATCCTTTAACTGAAGCACATGCGCTTTCGTCTTTTCGTAATCTTTATATGCTGACGGAGTTCCTTCCCAGAGGCTTTCATAGTATTCCATCTGTCCGAACAGGTCGAAGGAATGGTCTACTCTTAATTTCTGCCCGTGAAACTCCCGCAGTTTCTTCATGCATTTCTGAAGATCTTCTTCCTTTTCTGCATCGCAGACCCGCGCACCTTCGAGATATTCTGTGATTTTGTAGCCGTTCTCCGGGTTAATATAGGCAATCTCATCACAGATCCTGCGGCCGGCGATCGTCTGATAGACGGCTGCTTCCTGGCGGCGGTTGATCAGCTGATCTGTTCCCTCTCCCGGGATACGCATAATGTATTTTTTATCTTTGCAGGAGAATAAAAAGGATCGATTTGTCATTCCCTTTTTCAGAACTGTAATGTTTGTTACTTCGTCCTGCTGTGCTCCAAGTGCTTCACAGATCACCTGAATGGCATCCGTCTGCAGCTGGCTGGAATCGCTGTCAATCTCACGCAGCTGCTCATAAGTATTAATTTCTACGGCATCTGCTGCATGTACAACACGGGCGGTCACAATCATTCTGTCTTTCCGGTATAAGGTTTCCTCCCAGAACGCTCCGTCGTATCGGGAATCTCTTCCCAGTTCTTCCAGACGCTCCCGCACGATCGCTGCTTCCGCTTCCAATAGATAACAGATACCAATCATGGCGTTTCCGCCAGCCTGCTCTTTCTGTACAACCAGCTCCTGCTTCCGGTTTACACGAACGGTACTGTCATCATCTACCATATCACTGACCATGTACCAGGAGTATAATTCATTTCTGCTGTATGGATTCTTTTCACACCAGATATCACAGGGAATGATGTAGCTGTTTGATAAATGATCTGCCGCCGTTTTCAGGGAATGCAGATTGTTTTTCGACGTATAATCCGGAGCAACGATCAGGTCTACGCCGTATTCATCGATCAGATATTCATACTGCTCTTTCATAAATCCGACAACGATGTAAATCTCTGTAATGCCGACTTCATGAAGCTGACGGATTGTGCACTCAATCAGCCGCTCTCCTTTGATTTCCAGAAGTCCTTTCGGTGTCTCTGTATTAATCGGAACCATCCGTATACCAAATCCAGCGGCAAGAATAATGGCGTTTTTCGGCGCTTTTTCTTTTGCTTCACGCAGTGCCTTTTCTGTCGGACGGATCTCTTCATCCAGGTAACCTTCTGAAATCAGCTCCTTAAGCGAACGATTAACAATACCAAGCGAATGGCCGGTCTGCGCGGCAAGGATACGCTGATTAATGAAGGGTTCATTCATTAGATTGTTCAATATATCTTGTTTTGAGTTGTTCATATACTTCCTTCTTTCATTTTTCATGAACTTTTGTTTTCGATTATACCATACATTTATGGCTTTTTCAATCCCCTCAGCGTTTTGCAGGTACAAAAACAAGTTCACGGCGGACAAACTCCTCCCCGATCTCTTTCACTTAACTTGACCCATAAGTAATCATAGATATTTATATGTTCCCATGTTATACTATAGCAATCCAATAAATTATTGCACATAATTACACGAATGAAACCACCCTATGCAGTCCGTTGGACGAATTGTTAAAAACCTTTTGAAATAGCTGATGGTAATTCCGATGCCATCCGTATCTTTTCTTTCCTTAAAAAATGCTTTGAGTTTTGACCACATCTTTTCAATCGGATTCAGATCCGGACTATATGGGGGTAAATACAGATAGGTTACTTTTGAGCTGTCCAGTAGCTGTTTCACCGCTTTTGCATGATGGGAACGCATATTATCCATAACGATAATGTCTGCTTCTGAAAGCGTCGGCAGCAACTTTGTTTTCAGGTATTCTGCAAACCGCTCTGCAGTAGTTCCTCCCTGATAGACTGTATAGGCACAGTCTCCATTCAGACGTATGGAAGAAAGAACGGTTGTATTGCAGGGCGTGTTGAGTGGAGTTTTATCTACTGCTCTCCGGTTTTTCCATGCTCTGGCATAATGTCGCGTCATATTGATGTTTACTCCGCTTTCGTCCAGAAAGACCAGATGATTTATGTCTCTCTCCGACATATGTTTTTTCCAGTTTCTGCGTTTTTCCCTGACATCGGGGACGCTCCTGCTCTGATGGCATGAAGAGATTTTTTCTTGTAGAATACCCGAGTTTAATAACTGCCTTGCAGACTGTTTCATTACAAACATGCAAACCAAGTTTATCAATGATTTCATCAATTGTGATATCTGGTTCCTGCTGAACCACCCGGTCAATGTTTTGGATATCTTCCGGTGTCAGGGCATGTTTACGACCTCTCTGTGATGTCATTGTTTTTACAGAACCTGTTTCACGCATTTGTTTTTCTAGTCGGTAAACAGTACTGGTATTCACAGAAAAACACTCTGCGATTTCTTTTGCATTGTGCGTTTTATTCCAAGTTTCAATAAGTAGTTTTCGTGTTTCATCATGTAACATAATAATCACCTCTTGACTCTATCATAGACCTGTTGTCAAGAGTGTGCAGTATTTTTTTGGAGTGCTATAATCTTCGTACCCTCAAAGGGCAAAAGCTTATTGATCGAGCTTTTGCCCTTGCATGCGTAGGAAACCACCCTATTCGGATGCAATTCTCATTTCAAGTTCGTTGATAAAAAATCGGAAACTCGGTGAAATATTTTCTTCCAGCACAAGATTCACACCTATTTTATCTGCCCATTCACACTTGGCTTTTCCAATTTCACTATAACGATTTTGCGATTTCTTTTGCAATTCTGATAATCCGCCTGGATACACGGTATTTGCCAAGATTTGCCATGTATCACAAATTCCATCTTGTTCATAATCTCGAAGGAATTTTTTCTTGCCGATGGATATGCTTCCCAAAATGGCATTCTCATCTCCCAAAAGCCACGCTTCCATTTCCTTCACTGCAACGCAGAACACGCAGTCTGTTAGCTTAACTGTTTCTTTCGCAACATTCTCTAATTCCTGCCGAAAAAACCTCTGGATCTCTCTTGTCATTATCTAAAACTACAATAATAGCAGCCTGCTTCATCGATGCAAGACTCCGGTCAAATCCCCGAAGATACATATGTAAATTATTTAACAGATTTCCACCTTTTCGTTCCATCAAATTTTCCATGCGTTGCGAGATGTCCGATACCTTTAAAAGATTTTGTATCTGCATAAATTTCTCTGTCAGGATATTTTGCCTTTAATTTCTCTATTACATGATTTATTAAAATTTCTGTCGACAAATCTTCAATTAAAAACTGAAAATACATAAATTCCTCTTCCTAACCAAAATATCTGCTGTACCACATGTCACCCAGGCTGATGCCTTCTGCGGAAAGTTCTTTTACAAATTCATATTCTGAAGCACGTTTAATTGTTGAAAACCCATCTTCCTGTTTTGTCAATACCCATACATTTTCCGGGGACAACGCATTCACGAAAAACGGACTATGCGTTGTTACAAATTAATTGCTTGGTATAACCGGTTCCTACGCTCTTTACCATTTCATCTGCCAATACTTTTAAATATTGATGATATAATCCATTCTCAGGTTCTTCTATAAATACAAGCTGTCTTGGATTGCTTTCATGCAGTAACAAATAGTAAGCAAATAATTTCAAGGTTCCATCGGACATTTTAGGAGAATAAAAAGCATTTTTAAATCCTTTTTCCCAGAATTTCAGCATCATCTGTCCGTTCTCGAATTTAACCGGTTCAATCTGCTCAATATCCGGAAGCTTTGTCTGAATCTCCTTCAGAACCTTTGCAAAATCTTTCCTGTTTTCCCGATACATGTATTGCGCCACATTGTTGATATTACTTCCGGTACGATTCAGATAAGGCTGCGGTGCTGCTGTCTGTATCGTTCGGGCTGCATCTGGCGTAAAATAACATAAATACCAGCTTTTCAGGAAATTCAGGAACCGTTCAATTCGTTCATACTGTTTCATGGCTCCCAATGTCACAATTCCAAGTTTCCGAATATCTGCCAGTTCAACATCTACTTTTTCGCCAATGACCGTCCGTCCCTCGTCATCCGCACCACCTTCTTTTCCTTCATAAGCATATCCCTTTCCGTTTTGCAAAAGCAGGAAAGAAAGCGGCCTGCCGAATTTTTTTTGACTCTCTGGCGCAGACGTTCCTCTTTGACATAGGGACGCCCCATAGAATCCTCGTCAATTTCCAATTCATAGGTAATGGGACGCGTATTATTTTTTTCCCGATAGTACAGTTCGAATTTAATTGGTTCGGTTACCCCCTGGGAACGGATCTGCTGAAATCCTCCCCTGTTCTTGGTATCGCAGGCAGATTCCACGCCAAATTCAAGACAATCTGCCAGAAAACCAAACGCATCTGCCAAGGTACTTTTTCCGTTTCCGCTTGGGCCGATAATAGCCGTCATATTCCCAAGCGCTTCCCCCTTTTGATTCGAAAGAGTTTTCCCCATAATAATATTTTTAATGGACCAAAGTTTTCTATTTTTACTCCTTCAATTTTTCCCATTAAATTCTCCTACCTTTTTCAACATACATATTATTTATTTGAAACATGATCCTGCCTGTTGCTCACTTTACATCTCTTGAAAAATTGCTGGCAGCATGTACCATGGCCTCCAATAGTTTCCGTATCTTATAATCAGCTTTCGTTGTTCGTCAAAAGCGAGCAATATCTCTTTTGATTCACTTGCGCTCATTATACCACAATTCACACGGCAAATCAGCTTTGAAGATATCTTTTTTAAGATTTAATATTTGGTTTAATGCCCGGGATAATACGAACACGAATATTAAATGTCAGAATGTCAGTCCAGGCAAAGTTTCCGCCTTGACTGACAATTCTGGCATTCGATAAAATCAAGAAAGCAGTTCAACAAAATTCACACAGTTTCTGTTACACTCTCACTTTTCGTTGCAAATTTCCTTGCTGAATTTTCCGTAATATTCACTTTATTTTCACTGTGTTTTCGTACTGCCGAAAGTAACTGACGTGCTGCTATAGAGCGGAGTATTTCCATCAAATCCAAAGGCTTGTATTCGAAATGTATATGTTGTAGCTTTCTGCAAATTTTTCACATCATATTTCGTAATCTCATTTCCTTCGATTCTTGCAATTCGAACCCATTTCCCCGCTTTTTGCTGTTCAATAATATATCCAGATGCGCTGGCGTTTTTATTCCAAGACAGCTGTACGGAATCTTTTCCGGCACTTCCAATTCGGAATCCAGATGTCATGGCAGGCAGTGATTTTTGCCGAAATATACTTCCAGCTGCTATAAACATGGGAGCCCGCTTTTTAAAATTAAACGCCTGTACACGATATTGGCAGGCAGCTGACGCTGCTAAGTTTTTCCACCCGGTACGTTGTTGTATAATTCCCCTCCAGTCTCACAATTCTGATCCATTTTCCAGATTTGATTTTGCTCGATAATATAGCCTCTTGCGGTTCTGTTCTTATCCCAGTTCAATCTGATCGCATCTGCCGCGCGCCCTGCAACCTTTAGTCCCGTCACACTGCCCGGAACAACATTGTCTGCATCGGTAAGACCCGATACGTAATTCCATTCTCCATAAAGCGGCGTATTATTTTCAAATCCAAATGCCTGCATTCGAAATTCATATGTTGTATTTGACTTTAAATTTTCAGCACGATATGTTGTTACATTTTTTCCTTCTATACGTGCCAGCCGCTTCCAGCTGTTTCCCTCCTTTTTCTCTATAATGTATCCCATTGCCGTTTCATTTTGTTTCCAGTTTATTCGCAATGCATTTACTGCAGTACCGCCTATTTTAACCTCTTCTACTTTCGATGGATTTGTCTTTCCATTCATCGTGCTATAAGTACTGTAAATTGGCCTGGATCCGTCAAAGGCAAAAGCGCAGATTCTGAATTTATATTCTCTGGAAGGATTTAATTTTTCTACCCTGTATGTACTTGTATTATTTCCTTCCAGACGCGCAATTCTTGTCCAGTTTCCTGCCTGATATTGTTCGATAATATAGCCCTCTGCCGTTTTTTCCTGCTTCCAGTTAAGCCGAAGTGCATTATCTGCACGCCCGCCAATCTTGAATTCTTTCACCGCATTCGGATTCTTCTTTTGCGTTTTACCGGAAATATTTTTCCACTCACTGTAAAGCGGTATGTTTCCATCAAAGCTAAATGACTGTATCCTGAAATTGTAGGTAACATTATCGCTTAACTTCTCCACCCGGAATGTAACAGTTGCGTTTCCCTCTATTCTTGCAATTCTCTTCCATACTCCGGCCTGACTCTGCTCGATAATATACCCTTGCGCAGAATTATTTTTGTTCCAGTTGAGACGCAGCGCATCTACCGCAGTTCCTCCTATTTTCAGACCGGATATCGTGGATGGATTAGTTTTTCCTGAAACATTACAGTTCTTTCCATATTTTGCTTCCGATCCTTCAAAATAGAAGATGCGGATCCGAAACTCATATGTTGTCGCAGCACTTAACCCACTTATTCTGTAAGTTGTCGTATTGGCATCGGCTATTCTTGCAATTATTGTCCATGTTCCGTTCTTCTTTTGTTCAATAATGTATCCTTCTGCTTTTTTGTTCTTATCCCAGCTGATCCGCAAAGCATCCGCAGCACGTCCGCCAATTTGGCACACTTATGTAGCCCTGACAGTTGTTCTCCCGCCGTTCCGCCAGACGAACCTCCACTACCGGAATCCGGCGTTGTTGTAGGATTTTGGTGTGGATGTTGGAACTGGTGATGTTGTGGGCTTCGGTTTCACATCCGATTTGTCATAGTTGTAAATCCACTCCACAAGATTTAACGGGTTGTCCTCCTGTGCCGGCAGCTCCACTTTTTTCTCTGTCACTTTTACTTCCATTGTAGCGAATGGAACTCAAAGAAGTAACATCAAATGCATATGTTCCAATATACTTCAAAGATTTTGGAAATTGAACGGTGTTTAAATTGTTGCACCATCCAAATGCTCCTTCCCCAATGGATTCAAGATATTTTGGAAATATAACCTGCCGGATTTTCTCCTGCATGTTTAAAAAATTATCGCCAATTGCTGTAACTTTATACCCATGAATCAAATCCGGTAAAACTATTTTACTTTGAATGTCAATATTGCTGCTTATGATCGTAACTGTTTTGCCGTCCGGATTCAAATTATAATTATATTCCGGCACTGTATTTGTTTTATAAATCCAAGAAGCCTTATCCACCAGACTGTCCATATTGTTTATTTTTGCACGATCATTTTGTGATCCCGCATAATATACGTATAGATCATTTGTTCCTATCGCATCTTCTGAAATTTTTTTTATACTTTTAGGCAAAGAAATCGCTTTTACCATTCCCCCATCCATGGCTGGGCGAACCGCATTTTTTTCAATCTCTTCTACCCCTTCTGAAATTGTCAATCTGTCAATTTCGCAAAAAAACAAAGCATCTTTCGGAATTATTTTTATCTTTCCAGGAATTGTTAATTCTTTAAAACTTCCTGATATACAGCATTCGCTCATCTCTTCCAACGAATCTGGCAATACAATTTCTTTCAAATTTTCTCCACAGTCAAAAGCATAACGATTTAATTTTTTCAATCCCGAAGGCAGAGTAACTTTTTCCAAATTTTTGCAATTACTAAACGCCTGCTCGCCAATCTCAACAACGCTATCTGGAATAACAATCTGTTTCAAGCTTTCGCATAACCCAAACGCACTTCCTCCTATAACCTCTAAGTTTTTTGAAAAAAGTAATTTTTTCTAAAGCAAAGCATTCATCAAATGCATATCTTCCTATTTTTTTTATACTGTCTGGAAGCACAAGCTGCTTCTATACTTATAACAGTGCTGAAAAGCATTTTCTCCTATTTCTGTGACTGTATAATCATCCATTTTCTCTGGCACTTCTACTTTACCATATATTAATGGATCCGCCTGTGTAATTTTGCAGGTTTTTCCATCTTCATTTACTTGATATTCATATTGAAAGAAACATTATCATCGCTTTGATAATGCCATCTGGCGCTGGAATATCCTACCGAATAGCTGGAACCATAGTATTTTTTTCTGTCATTAACACTGCCTGCATAATAAATATCTTTAATATTTCGATCCGCACTTATCGCGAAGCTATCCATTCCAAACGCTGTATTTTTTGATAATAGCGTCAGTTTTTCAAGATTTTTGCATTCTCCAAATGCATTTTCTCCAACATATTTAATATTTTTGGATAATGTTACAGATTTGATTTTTTCATCATAATAAAAAGCATTGTCCCCGATTTCCGTTACCGTATATCCGTCAATTGTATCAATCACAATGTTCTCATAGGAAGCCGCAGATGCTTTAGAACTTCTTCCATATAAGATGCAGGTTTTTCCATCATCATTTACCTTATAATTCCATTCCTTTTCATCATTCGATAACTGATTCTGGTTATATAATATTTTTGTAGTTTCGGCCAGGAGAGAATCATTATATTCTCCAATTTCTATTTTTCCCCAATCGTCTTTATTCCCTTCGTAATAAAGATATTCCAGTTTGGAATCAAAATTAAATGCCTCGTTTTCTATCCTGGTTACACTTTTCGGAATAAAAATCTTCTTTAACGATGGACAATTATAAAAGGCACCCCACCCTATCATTTCCGTTTTATTCGATAACATGACCATTTCCAGTTCATCGCAGCTCGAAAACACGCTATCTTTCATTGTTTTTATTCCCGATCCCATTTTTACTATTTTCAATTGTTTACATCCTTGAAAAGCGCGAGTATCAATCTCCATAACACTCTCTGGAATTGTGAGCTCTGCAATCCCTGTTTCCGAAAAACTGCCCCCTCCTATTTTTTGAATTCCTTCCGGTATCTTCGTATTCAAAGAATAGCAAGATGCAAAAGCACTATCCCCGACTGCCTTAAGCTTATCTGGCCATATTACATTTTTCAGATTTTCGCAGTTTCTAAACGTTTCGTTGTTTATTTTTTCCAGATATTTTGGTAACTTAATTTTTTGTAAATTTACACACATTAAAAAAGCATAACTTTCTATCTCTTTTATACTATCCGGCAACGAAATTTCCACAAGACCGCTACATTCTTCAAATGCACTAAATTTTATTTTTTCCACTCCTTCCGGCACATTCACATTTCGTAGTTTTTCATCATACCGGAACATCTGTGACGAAATTTCCTTTAATCCTGCCGGCAGTTTTACAGAAACTAAATTTTGACATTCTAAAAAGGCATTAAACCCAATTTCCGTAACAGTATCCGGAATTGAAATATTTTCCAGTTCACTGTTCTGAAATGCACTATACTCTATTTTCAGAAGTCCATCCGGCAGCTGAATAGTCTTGAATTTGCAGCCGTCAAAAGCCATTTTTCCTACGACGGTAACTTTATATCCCCGCACTTTTTACCGGAATAACAATTGCATCTGTTCGCGTTCTGTCTGCTTCAACAATGGTGCAGGTGGTCTGGTCATCGTTTACTTGATACGTCACCAGCCCTTCTGTAAAAGTACCATCTGCACTTTGGGCATTTCGTGGTGTTTCTTCCTGACTACTGTCGATTTTCTGTTCTTCCTGTGTCATGCTCTTCTGCATGGCGAGCTCATTTGTTGCATTTCCATCATCTGTTTCTATGTTGTTCTCGTCCTTGTCAGAACCCGAATCTTCTTCCATATTATCCTCGTTCTTGCCAGAACCCGGATTTGTTTCTTCCTCTTCTTTTAAATCAGAGCTGTCATTTTCTCCTTCCGGTTTTTCTTCTGTCTGCTCGCTCTCTTTTAAGCTATCTTCTTCCCGTTTCTCTTCCGTCTGCTTTTCTTCTTCCTGCTTATTTTCTCCGTCTTTTGTTTCTAAACTGTCTTCTTCCGAGAGCTCTTCCACGTTCTCTGCTCCTGTGTCGACTCCGATATTTTCTGCCCAGACACAGTTTGTTCCTGAGCCAATCAAACTGACCACAAGCAGTATCGCTAAAATTCTTCTCTTCATATCTGCTCCTTCCTCCACATCATTGCTGTATTTCCGGCAGACATCATCTGTTTTTTCTTTCCTACTTTATTTTGTTTTCCACATATGGCGGTATAAAAAAGTTCATGATATCATATACTTTCCCGCATTACGATATCATGAACTTTTTTCTCATCAGCAAACTACAAACACATCTTTCTCAACCGCATTTGTAAAAATTGTGCCTTTGCCTTCTATGTTTTTAATTTGTATTTCCTTCAATGAAAGCATATTCACTGTAAAGTGGTGTACTTCCGTCAAATGAGAAGCTCTGCATACGGAATACATAATTGGATGACTTTGCAAGATGTTCTACCCGGTATGTTGTTGTCGCATTGGAACCAATTCTTGCAATTCGATTCCATTTTCCATTCACATACTGTTCAATAATATAGCCCGATGCACGATCATTCTTATTCCAGTTTAACCGTATTGCATCCGATGCTGTTCCACCAATTCTAAGCCCTGTTACTGCTGTTGGATTTGTTGTTCCTGCTGCTGAATTTGTTGTTCCTGTAACAGTAACCGTATCACTGTAAAGCGGTGTGTTTCCATCAAATCCAAAGGCCTGTATTCTGAACTTATAAGAAGTGCCACTCTGAAGCCCTGCAATTCGATAGGTTACCGTACTGTTTCCCTCGATTCTGGCAATTCTCACCCAGCTTCCATTTTTGTACTGTTCGATAATATAACCGGATGCAGAAACATTTTTATTCCAGTTAATCCGCAATGCATCCACTGCCCGTCCGCCGATTTTTACACCCGATACAGTGGATGGTTTCGTTTTGCCGTTTACTTTTACAAAACCACTGTATACCGGCGTACCTCCATCAAATGCAAAACTCTGAATTCGGAACTGATATGCTGTTGATGCTGCTAATCTTTCTACACGGAATGTCGTTACATTTCCACCTTCGATTCTGGCGATACGGCTCCATGCACCATTTTTATACTGTTCGATAATATAGCCGGATGCACCCTCACCTTTATTCCAGTTGATTCGAAGTGCGTCTGATGCCCAGCCTCCGATCTTCACACCAGTCAATGCCTTTAACGTTGTAGTTTTTTTCCTGCGTTGTGCCAGACACATATGCCCAATCACTGTAAAGTGCAGTATTTTTGTCAAATCCAAACGCCTGCATTCTGAATTTATAGGTGGTAGATGCTGCCAGTTTTTCTACACGATATGTAACGGTTGCATTTCCCTCCAGACGTGCAATTCGGCTCCAGCTTCCGTTCTTGTACTGCTCAATAATATAACCAGATGCCGTATCATTTTTGCTCCAGTTGATTCGCAATGCATCCTGCGCCGTTCCGCCGATTTTTACATTTTTCCACAATAGCCGGACTTGTTTTTGCTTTGATTTCTGTCGTGGTACCGTAATCTGAAACTAAAACCGTTCCGTTATCTTCTGCCTTTGTGTAGGAGGATACTCTAAATCGATACTCTGTGCCTGGCGTTAAGTTCTCGATCCGATACGTTGTCGTACTTGAATTTGTAACATCTGCAACCGTCGTCCAGCTGCTTCCTGCATATTTTTCGATTTTGTATCCATTTACACCGCTCAACGCTTTCCAGTTAAGCCGAATGGCATCGGAAGCACGGCCTCCGATACTCAGTCCTTCCATTTTTTTCGCCGGATCAATGACATATACTTTACACGTTGCCTTTATATTTCCGTTACTTGCCGTGATCGTTGTCACTCCAGCTTTTTTCCCAAGAATACAGTCTCCATCGTCTAAATTCCAGCTTATCCCTACAATCGATGGATCTGCACTTTCAATATGACATCTTTGATCTGTAGCATTTGATGGCAGATATTGTATTCTCAATGGTACTGTCTCATTCGTTTTAAGTCCAACTACCGTATGATTTAACTGAATTCCTGTTAAATCAATATGTTGTTTCAGTGTTTTAAATGTACCAACAGGACTCCATACTTTATTACCGCCGCTTACATAGTAAAACTGATAATAATACGTTGTATCCTCTTTCAATCCACTCACATCATAATCAATGTTTAATACCTTTGCATTTGGATATTCATATTCTCTTACCTGCATGGAGCTGCTCGATTCCCCCAGGACATATCCACATTCTGTAAGATAGGTAAGACTGATTTTCGCATACAGATGCGCTGTTGTATAGGACACATTCGATGACACAATGTTTTCAAAATTATTGGAAACTGTTTTGCTCCAGTCCGGACGAATAACACCCCAATAACTGTTGCCCAGACCATTATATCTGTATGTAACTTTTTCCACATAAGGATGTGAATTAAAGTTCTGATGATACGTTTCCCTGTCTGCTGCGTAAATAGCCACATGACCATACGGATTGGAAGAATTTCCCGAATATACCAGAATATCACCCTTCTGCGGCTGTACCCCCTGAAGTCTCTGCCAGCCGGACGGCAGTGCATTCCAGGAATAGTCAGCACCATTTCCACCCGGTGATCTCTGACCTAAGTATTGATAATAATAGCAAATCAGATCCACACACTGATTTCCATATACGCCATCGTAGTCCAGTCCTTTTCCAACCTGCGATTTTACCCAGTTGATC